>WPCK01209773.1_pt1 | contig 71361 bp, 53 predicted proteins | sample 5399851 | NCBI WGS metagenome assembly WPCK01 (sample SAMN12869471, study PRJNA574797) | sludge metagenome | isolation source: wastewater treatment of pH11 | place: China:Beijing | collected 2019-05-20 | reverse complement strand
TTTCGCTCCACCATCAACCACTGTCCATGTGCCGTTGTCATTTTGAAGGTTTAACGTAATAACCCCTAAATGATCTCCCCATGCACCTGGCATTACTGTTGGTACTCCGTTTAATGTACCTTTGACAAGATCAGCTCCTGGTGTATCTGCATATCTTGAACTTGGGAACACATAGTGTTGGTGTCCTGTAACTAATGCGTTAATTCCTTCGATTTGGCTTAATTGGTACGATGCGTTTTCACTTGCATTTTCAGATAAGTCAAATCCTGAGTGAGCAGTAACAACGATCACATCTGCGCCTTTGGCTTTCATTTCAGGAACATATTTTTTCGCTGAATCAACGATTTCATTTACATAGATGTTGCCACTTAAATGCATTTTGTCCCAAATCATAACTTGTGGTGGAACAAACCCAATGACACCAATCTTGATTGGTTTGCCATCAACCATTCTGTCTAGGATCACATACGGCTCATAACGGTGTTTGTCATCACTTACGTTGTACGTGTTTGCACTTAACCATGGGAAGTTAGATGCTTCTACTAAACTATCAAGCAATGGTAAACCAAAGTTAAACTCGTGATTACCTACTGCCGCTGCATCATAACTCATCATGTTCATTGCTTCGATGATTGAGTTTTTATCTTGACGATCTACGACTGCTTCAATGTAGCCTAAGATACTTCCTTGGATAATGTCTCCATTATCAACAAGTAATGTATTGTTGTGTTTTGCACGTAATTGTTGTACTAACGTGTACACTTTTGCTAAACCAAATTTTTGATCTACTGCATCTGCCATGTAATCGTAAGGCATGATGTGCGCGTGGATATCTGTTGTACCCATGATCACTAGTTCGTGAGTAGTAGGCTTTTCTATAAGTTTGAAAGAAGTTGGACCTTGTAGCCCTGGCTTCGTAAAGTATAATTTTAAATCACCAGTAACCTCGATTTTTTCACCGATAAGCTGTGGGTTAGTTTGAAGACCAAATTGTGGTCTAAAACCAGCTGTAATTTGCACCGGTAACATTTTAGTCATATCTTGCTCATTTGGATTATCTGCAAGCAATAAATTAAAATCATTTGCAAATGGTGCTTGGTAGTTATAAGAAGTCGAACTTACTACGTGACCTACCACATACCCTCTAACAGTTCCTGTTCCTGTATTATTCTCTATTGCTTGAGCAACTGTTAAATATGAAGCAACAGGTGGTGGTGGTACTGGACCTGTCTTTGTTTCAACTGTAATTCTTTGACCTTCTGTGTAATTAATCGCACCTGTTTGTGCTTTAACGTAATCAACAACAGCTTGCCAAACCTTACCGTTTTCACTTACTACATCAGCACCTAAACCATAGAACGAAGTCCCGTGCATGTAGTTGTTATAAGCTACTGTGTATACTGCATTTTTATCAAAAGCAGTTCCATCAGCAAGTGTAATTTCAACTCCACTATATTTAGAAGTTGCTTCTCCACTTTCAACAAGTTTGTATTTTAAACCTGAAACTTGAAGATCGACACGTCTGTGGTGATTTGATTGCGAAAGAATAACTTTTTCGATTTCTTCACCTTTCGCTCTTACGACAATGATCTCGTTGCCAAATTGATCTAAGGCTTCAATTTGTTTGTCGGTAATATTTCCAGCAGGAATTTCTCCATTTACAGATGAAGCATTTAAGATACCAATTTGGGCATTTCCTTTAGCACGAATAGCATCAGTATAAAGATTCCCTAAGCCTGTATCTGCTTTATCTTTATTTTGAGAGAATAAGCCTGTTGTCGTCGTACCAATTACCGTACCTGGAAGTGGAGCACTTGTATCCACAACTAACTTAATACGGCCTTCAGTTCGATAATCAATTGCTTTTCCTTCAGCTGTTAATTTTTCAGCGAATTGAATCATAGAGTCAGTCATAAAACCTGATAAGCCAGCAGTAATCTCGCCTACGAAATTGTAACCTGAGCCACCAGTTCCGATATAGTCACCAACAGCTACTTTGTAAGTCCCAGCTGGGTCAATCGGCTTACCATCAAAAAATAATTCAGCATCAATGTATCCACCAGCTGCATTTGTTCTAATTGTGTAATGCAAGCCTGATGTTTGAAGATCAATACGGTTACGGTTAGATCTTGTGTAGGAGTAGTGGATTACATCCTTTAACGCTGCTCCTGTCATTTCAATAACCATGATTTCGTTTGCAAAAGGTTCTACTGTGTAGATATCACGTTTTGTGACATCACCAGCTTTAATGTCAGCACGAAGCCCACCGCCGTTAGTTAATGCAACGTCAGCTCCAGTAAAGTCACGCATAGCGTCTGTCCAGAAGTTCCCTAGAGGTACGTCTGTATTCCCAGAACGACTAAGACCAGTATTTGTAAAGCCAATTTTCACACCAAGTAATTCATCACTTTCAGCGTTATATTGGTCGATCAACGCCTGAATTTCAGTGTCAGTTTCTGATAGATTTGCAACTGATTGTAAATGTCCGTTTACATTTACTACTTTCTTTGTATCCCTATCAATCTCAATCGTTAAGTTACCTACACTTGAAAGGTTACCAGCGGTTTGAGCGATCGGAGTACCTGTATCTTTGTTTGGAGAGCTTAAAGCTGTGTGAGAGTGACCACCAATAATCACATCAAACAAGCCTGGGAAATCCGTGGCTAGTTTACGATCGTCGGAGTAACCGATATGTGTTAAACCAATCAATACATCAACTTCATCTTTTAGATATTTATATTTTTCGACTGTAGCATTGTAAGGGTGAAATTCGATACCTACAACACCAGCTGGAGCAGTCGCTGGAGGATTTTGTGTGATCGTTAAAATTCCTACAGTAAATTCTCCCATATCAACGATAATATATGGTTCTGGTTGCTGAATTGGGATTGCAGGGTCTACGACTTCCATATTGGCACTTAACCAAGGGAAATTTGACATTTCCATGTTAGCAGCAAAAGCTGTTTGTCCATAATCAAATTCGTGGTTCCCAATTGTCATCGCTTTCAAATCCATTTTATTTAGAATTTCAACAATTGGCTTACCGTGCTGTAAATCTACTACTGGATTTCCACTAAAGATATCTCCAGCATCTAGGTACAGAGAGTATGGTGATTTGCTGCGCTCAGAGTTTATGTAGGCTGCAGCTTTGCCTAACCCGTCAATTTTTGAGTGGATGTCGTTTGTATGGAGCACTTTTAAAATATAGTTTTCTTCTGAAGCGGAAGCTTTTCCAACTGGAAAAACGAAGAACTGTGAAAATAAAAGGATAAAGACTAAGAACATTGAAATATGTCTCTTGTGCCTTTGAAATAACATATAACTCCTCCTAATTAATAAATAATATTTTAAATTCTAGTGCACTTGGAAACTATGTTCCTCTCACTCTCCTTTAAAAGACTATTAGAGTAATAGGTATGAAGTTTGTCATAGAAGTAAGATGTCTAACCTTTAGTCTTTCAAGAAAATTATACCATAGAAGATTTACGTTTAGATAGTTAAGTTTTTGTAAATTCGACAAATTATTTTAAAAATATCTTAGTTTTTTAATATTCTCGTTTTCTGTCTAATCAATTTACTAGAAACGCAAAGCCAGATACAAATAAACATTTGAAAGATTACACATACTACTTAACCATACACTTCGACTTCGTTACTATGTTTTTACTCGGAAAGCAGGAGATTTGTTACTATAATATAATTTTGATCTGGCATAGTTCTTTAGGTATCAAAACATAGCAAACCCCCACTTACTATTATAAAAGTGAGGGTTTTCACGTTTGCTACTCGTACATCACAGTACTATAGGCCTACGAAATTACAAGGGATAATTTGATGTTTCTTTCGTAGTATTAGGTTGTTTTAGTATGAAGATCACGACTAACACTAACATGAATAACCCCGCTGTTGAATTCAAAGCAACATCCATGATCCTACCGTCACGACCAATGATAAAATACTGATTTAATTCATCTCCTATTCCCACGGCAGTAGTTAGTAACCACGCGAAATTTAGGCGATAGCCCATTTTGAATTTATTTAAATTCAGAAATATAACGAGACATAAAAGTGCATACACTGTGACATGGCCAGTTTTCCTTAAATAAAATTCAGCCTCTTTTCCCACAACCGTATATGGCAGATAAAACCGGTCTTCTGGATTCGTAATAAAGGAAAAATGAATTTCACCGTAGTGTGGAGGGTTAATCCAGGTCGTAGGGTCTAATGCCTTTAGATTCGGTGAGCAAGAAAGGACTGCAATTAGTATCAAAATACCCAGTAGTATAAATTTTCTCATAAACACTCCTTTAGATGTTAGAAAAATCACATTCACTTCATTATACTGTATTACCACTTCACAGCGGAGTATACTTTCTTCGGGGTGTAGTTCCGGGGTGTCACTGTTTTTCGGGGTGTCACAGTGACACCCCGAAAAATAAATGTGACAAATGTCTTATTTTAAACTGGGTAAATACATGGTAAAGTTTAGATTGTAAAAATTGACATTGGAGGAATAAAATGAAAAATCTTAAACTGGCAACATGTCTATTACTAGCATTTTTATTAGTATTTTCAACAATGGGATCTGCTTCAGCACTAACAATTTCAGGAATCGAATACACTAGTACCGATGTGTACATAGATGAGGAGACTCATAATTTAGTAGTTGAAGGGTACTTCTCGAATGTAGCAGCAGTAACAATTAAGGGAATTAGCGATTTTTCTTTAAGAGTCCTTGATAAGAATAAAGAGATAGTTGCTGAAGATAGTTTTCCTGACAAAAAGTTAGAAGCAATTACATTAGCTCCAGGAGAAATTGCAAAATGGGCGTTTCATTTTGATTACTTTGATATAATTGACAAAGATTTTGAGTCTTATAACTATGAATATGAGTTTTCATATATGTATTTACCAACTCCTCAGGATAATAGTGTAAAAATCTTTTATAACGGGAAGAAGCTTAACCTAGATGTTCCTGCTAGAATCGTAAATGGTAGAACATTAGTACCTGTTAGAGGTGTGATTGAACAACTCGGTGCAAAGGTATCCTATGACGCTAAAAATCAAAAAGTCTCCATTAACAACGGAGAAATTATTTTAACGATTGGCAGTAAAACTGCATTAGTAAATGGAAAACAAGTAACTCTAGATGTAGCTCCAACAGTAATTAACAACAGAACTTTAGTACCTTTACGTTTTATCTCAGAAAATATTGATTGTAATGTTCACTGGGGATCAAACGCTAAAGTCATTTCTATCGTAAACCTACAGTAATATCATGGAGCTGTCGAGAAATCGGCAGCTTTTTCACATAGTAAAATAAAGAGCAGCAGTCAAAAAGACTACTACTCTTTATTTTCTGCTCTTGTGAAACAAGATTTTTCGGGGTGTCACAGTGACAGCACTTAAATTTCTCTCTAACATTTCTTTTGCGTAAGGTGATAGTTTTGTATAGCCTAATCCACTGCTAACAAGGCCTATCTTCGCATATTTGTCAGGGTCTCTATTAAGACAATTAGGACATCCACCATAAAGATGTTCAATAGGGAACATCTCCTTACAATTCATGCATACTAGTTTCATAATGTAATAATCCTTTTAGTACGTCTGACGTTGTAATGCTTCTTTAGCTGTTCCTTTTCCTCGAACATGTTTACCATAGTCAATGGTAAACAATATTTACCATAACAAAGAAACATTATTATAATAGTCCTATTTTTAGAAAGAGTCAATCATCTGCCCCTCTTTTATGAAACAATAGAACTTCTAGATTCCTTTCAAGAATGACATCATAAATTAAATCTAGCTCATTGTTCATCAAATCCGACAATAATCCATTCTCAATGTTATGTTTAATCTCGTGAAAAAAAGCTATTAATATATCATCTGGTAACAACCGGTACATACTCATGCAAACTCCTCTATTCATGCTGTTCATTTTGTAGGAGTATACTTCTTAATGTCCAAAAGGTAGTCTATCTTCTGAAAGTGGCGACACCTCAGTTGCTGATTTTACGCCTTGTTGAAAAGTTAAAGAAGTTAAAATAACTGTGATAGTTAAAGTAATCATTAAGATAGATTTCATTTTCATATCTTGTCACACTCCTTTACGTAGTTTAAATAGATTTTATCAAGTACTTTCATTTAGTTCAAACTACCCTATCCCTTGTAAAATACATTATAATGAGCTTATATGGATTTTTTTTAAGTATTTTCTACCGTTTCTTTAAACCTAGGTGAATATAGTCACATGTAGAGGTGAAATAGTATGGAGAACATCGGTGAAAAAGTGAAGTTATTGAGACAAGCTAGAGGTATGACACAGAAAGAACTATCTCTTGGAATTTGTGATAGAACCTTTATATCTAAAATGGAGAAAGGTTTAGTACATCCTAGTGCAGATATTTTGAACAAGATTTGCAATAAATTGGACATCCCCTTCGATCAATTAGAATACTATAATTCAGAAGAAAACTATGAGTTCACAAAGCTCCTCATCGAAGATATACGAAGGTCCGTTCAACATAGAGATTACAAGAAAGTGAATAGTTTAGTCAATAGTTCTATCCATGCCCCTCAATATCAAGTTGGAATTATGAGACCTTTTTTGTTGTGGAATAGGGGTTTAGTTTTATTTTATTTAAACAAGGATTATGATCGTGGAATAGCAATGATAGAGGATGCGTTAGAACAGATTAAGCTAGTCGTTCATACGGATGCAAAAGAAATATTAATTGAAATAACGTTAAGTTTAGCTATTCTCAGTGGTGAAACTGGAAACTGTTCACAAGCTGAGAAATATTTTACGCAAGTTGAGTCCTTACTGAAAACAGCACAAAAGTTAAGCATCGGTAGTTTAAAAGTTAAATTTTACTATAACAGGTCAACATTCTACATCATGAAACGTCAATATGATAAAGGCTTAAAATTCACCCAACTAGGCATTAAGGAAAGCAAATCGTTAAATAAGTTAGATTACTTAGGGGACCTCTATTACCACCAAGGGTTGTGCAAATCCCTACTAAATATTGAAGGTAACAAAGAAGACTTTGATAATGCTCTAATGATCTTTACAATTCAAGAAAATAAAGTCCTTTATGATTATGTAAAGGAAAAAATGAAAAAATATATTGTAAATGACGAAAACAAATTCGGGGCGTCACTGTGACAACCCGACGAGCGACAAAAACAAGAGCCGTTACCTCCTACCACAGAGTCAACGGCTCTTTTCTATTGCAAATTCGGGGTGTAAATTCGGGACGTCACTGTGACAACGCAGAATTTATTTTACAGATTATTATTGAAATAACCGTATGCAATCCCTATAATAATGGTAGAAAATTCCCAGTAATAGCAAATCTATTTAAGGAGGTACTTTCATTGAAAATGAAGTGTCCAGATTGTGGCACTACTGTTCCTACATATCAGAGGTACACCACCTGGTGCGAATGTGGTTGGAACTTAAAGCCTTATGAACCTGATTTTCCACCATCAATTTTTGATCGGATGTATGTAGAAATCTCGAAGCGCCTTTTCAAGAACTTCTTTACTAGTATGAAATCTATTAAAGATTTAGAACCTAGGTTGACAAAAAGTATCCTTTTATCCTACATGCTCTCTACAATTATCTTAGGACTTTTACTTTTCGTTTTTTTATTAGGGATCGTATTCTTTATCAAAGGGCTAGATAATTTCCTTTGGTTTTTCTTGAGTTTCTTCTTTTTATTTTTCTTTTGGTACTCTTTCCCGAAAAAATCAAAATATAGTAAATTCCAACATCTTTTAACTAGAGATATATCACCTAACCTTTTTAAGGCTATTGACAAGATTACTGATAAGCTAAAAGCTAAAAAAGTAGAGCGTGTTGTTATTACTGAAGATTTCAACGCTTCCTATACTGAATTTGAAATTAAAAGAATGCCAGTGTTAACAATTGGACTACCTTTATTTACGATCCTAACTACAGAAGAAAAGATAGCACTTCTCTCACACGAAGTAGCTCATGGTGTCAACGGGGATATTAAAAGAAAGTTTATTGTTATCTTTGCATATCAAGTACTATATCGATGGTATTACCTCTTTAGTAGAGACGAAGATAACGAAGACCCATCCATCTTACTATTATCTCAACCTATCATGAAGTTATTTTCTTATTTTCCACTTGCTCTTCTATATGTAATGAACCATTTAGTTTGTTACGATTCACAAAAAGCTGAGTTTCTAGCTGATTATAAAGCTTCAACAATTAGCGGAACTCGTGGAGCCATTTCGTTGATGCATAAGTTCCACTTTTTTGACAGCTTTATGTTTTCCATCCAGCGATCTGCTTTAAACCAACTGCCATTTTTCGAGACATACCAAACTGTATTACAAGAAGTTCCTCAACGGGAGATTGAAAGAATTATGAGGGTCCAATATTTAAGTGAGTCAAGACTAGACTATTCACACCCTCCGACAGCTCATCGAATTACCCTTCCTACAAAAATATCCCAACAATATTGTCCATTCACTAATAAGGGAGGAAGATGTTTTAGCGATAGAAAAAGAATTAAAACAATATGAACAATCAATTCAAGAGGAGCTTATTTCTAAATATCTAAGGAGTATTGGTTCATAACTTTTATAATATTGAAGAGTGGAAAAAGCATTAAAATAGACAAGAAATAATATCCACTGCGATCAGAAAACAAAAACAATTACAGCTATTCGGGACGTCACTGTGACAACCCGACGTGCGACAAAAACAAGAGCCGTTAACTCCTACCACAGAGTCAACAGCTCTTTTCTATTGCGAAACAAGATATTTTTCGGGGTGTCACTGTGACAACGCAGAACGAATTCGGGGTGTCACTGTGACGACCCGAAACAGTGACAACCCGCAAAAACTACAAGCGTTTTTCGAAGTATTTTTTTCCGTTTTCTTCTACTTCTTTAAAGCCCATTTTTCGTAAGTAGTCTATATGTTCAGCTTGTGATGAATAGCTAATTAGTCTATTATATCCTTTTTCTAAGAAGTAAGCTTTACTATCTTCATAAACATAGCTACCAACTTTAAAATCTCGATACTCCGGGATAACAAAATCAAGCGCTACTTCTAACGTTTTTTCATCGTGCTTAGTACCTAAAAACACACCCGCTGGTACCATGTTGCGCAGAATATAAAAGCTAACTTCATATGTGTTTGCTTTTAACTTCGATGGGTCTGCATACTTTTTGATACCCTCTTGATAAAAGTTTAGGAAGTGCTTCAAATACTCCGAATCCTTTTCAATAGAAAGAATTTTAAAGTATTCTTTCGTTGCACTACCACGATATATTTTTACAAGATAGTATACGTTAATAAGGGCAATACCTAAATTCATTAATCCAACAGGTAGGGCACCTATTAAAAATCCATATAATGAAAAAATACTTGATCCGACTAAATTTATCCATCTTAGCTTAATAATTGAACTCATTAATAATGAAATAAGCACAATGAGGGAAGCTAAATACCCTAACCATTCTAACCAATTCGCATCCATTATCCTTAGAACCCCTTTCAATTGTAACAACCATTTTTCAACCAGTATAATTTATATTAGTTTGTGAAGACCTTTAGACGATCATACATCAAGTATGTTAGCACTTATGTAATAGAAAAAACATGCAACAAACCGAAGTGCGTCTGGCATGTTTTTTCTGGGACCTTATGTTAAATCGTCTGGCATAAATGCGCCTGGAAGTAACTCAGCTACCGTCGTTTCTAACGTATCACCTTGTAAATTCGTAAGATAAACAGGCATGTTTGGATCACATAATTCTGCAATTACTTGTCGGCAAGCGCCACATGGTGAAACTGGACGATCAGTATCAGCAATTACCGCTAATGCCGCATACTCTTTTTTTCCTTCTGAATATGCTTTAAATATAGCCGTTCTTTCAGCGCAGTTGCACATGCTATACGCTGCATTTTCAATATTACAACCACGGAAAACCGTTCCGCATTTTGATAAAAGTGCTGCCCCAACCTTAAATTTTGAGTAAGGAACATATGCCATTTCTCTTGCGATTTTCGCTTCATTAATTAGCATTTCTCTTTCCATTTCATCACCAGCCCACATATTATTTAACTTGCGATCACTTCAATATTCTTCGATCAAAAATATTTTTTCACCTTAATAATCAGATGTCGCCGTTTCACCATTCACGATCGAAACACCTGAACTAGCCCCAATTCGAGTAGCTCCTGCCTCAATCATAGCTTTTGCATCTGCCAAGCTTCTCACTCCCCCAGAAGCTTTCACACCAACATCCGAGCCAACAGTTTTTCGCATTAATTCAATATCCGCAACAGTTGCTCCACCAGTTGAAAATCCAGTCGACGTTTTCACGAAATCTGCTCCAGCTTTTACCGACAAGCGACAAGCACGTTCTTTTTCTTCATCCGTTAACAGACACGTCTCAATAATTACCTTTGTTAAGGCTTTTCCTTTTGCCGCATCTACAACCGCACGGATATCACGCTCAACTAACTCGTCATTCCCTGCTTTTAGGGCTGCCACATTAATAACCATATCAACCTCAGTTGCCCCTTTACGAATCGCATCATTTGTCTCAAATGCTTTTGTTTCAGGAGTATTGGCGCCTAATGGAAAACCAATAACCGTACATACATCTACCCCACTACCCGCAAGAAGGGCTGCTGCTGTTTCAACCCAAGTTGGATTGACACAAACAGAGGCGAACTGATATTGTTTCGCTTCTTGGCATAACGTTTCAATTTGTTCCCGCGTTGTATCAGCCTTTAACGCTGTGTGATCAATCATTTTTGCAATATTAGACATTTAAATTTCTCCCTTTCTCTATGACAAAATTTCTTGATAAATCAAAACTGGAGCTTTTACTTCTTCTTCAACGATTGAATATGCAGCTAAAATTCGTTTAGTGACATCTTCAACATTTTCCGAATTACTGTGAATCGTTACAAGCGACTCTCCTGCTTGTACAAAATCACCAACTTTTTTGTTTAACATTAACCCTACTGCTAAATCAATCACTGAGTCTTTGGTTACTCGTCCAGCTCCTAATAGCATCGCCGCTACACCTATTTGATCAGCAACAATCTCTTTTACAAAGCCTGTTTCGTGTGCTTTTACTTCTATTTTAAAATCTGCTGTTGGAAGTTTGCTTGGATCGTCTACTACCGAATCGTCTCCACCTTGTGATGCCAAAAACAACTTAAAGGTCTCTAACGCCCTGCCATTTTCCATAACAGTAAGTAACATCTCTCTAGCCTCTTGTACTGAAGCAGCTTTCTTCGCCAAAACAACCATATGACTACCTAGCGTTAAACATAGTTGCTGCAAATCTTCTGGGCCTTTGCCTTGCAATGTATCAATTGCTTCTTTTACCTCTAAGGCGTTTCCAACGGCTAATCCTAAAGGCTGACTCATATCAGAAATAACCGCCATCGTGTGACGCCCAACCCCATTACCAATACTAACCATCGCTTCCGCTAATTCAACCGCTTCATCTAAGTCCTTCATAAAAGCACCGTTGCCTGTTTTTACATCTAAAACAATCGCGTCGGCACCTGAAGCAATTTTTTTACTCATAATCGAACTCGCAATCAGCGGGATCGAGTTAACAGTTGCTGTAACATCACGCAAGCCATATAACTTTTTGTCAGCTGGTGTTAAATCTTTACTTTGCCCGATCACTGCCAGCTTATTTTCATTAACAAGCGTTACGAATTGATCATTTGTAATCTCTACATGAAAGCCTGGAACCGCCTCTAGTTTATCGATCGTCCCACCGGTATGTCCTAATCCTCTACCTGACATTTTCGCTACCGGAACACCTACCGCTGCAACAAGTGGAGCAAGCACAAGTGTCGTTGTGTCACCAACTCCACCTGTACTATGTTTATCCACTTTAATTCCATGGATCGCTGATAGGTCAATTTGATCTCCCGAATGAACCATCGCTTCTGTTAAGTAGACACGTTCAGCCTGCGTCATTCCTTGAAAATAAATGGCCATCGCTAACGCTGATACTTGATATTCCGGAATTTCTTCGTTCGTATACCCTTCAATAAAAAAATTGATTTCTGCTTTCGTTAATTCATGTCCGTCGCGCTTTTTTTCAATAATATCTACCATTCTCATGAGCGAAGGCCCCCATCTTTATGATTAAAATAACATCCCTGCAATAGATGCACTTAATAGCGATGCTAACATACCTGCTATTACTGCTTTCACACCTAATCTTGCAATATCATGACGGCGGTTTGGCGCAAGATTTCCAAGTCCACCTAGTAAAATACCCATCGATGACACGTTCGCAAAACCACATAAAGCAAAACTAATAACCGCTACTGCTTTTGGTGAAAGCTCTGCGATTTGTGGAGCAAATGATGCGTAGGCAACAAATTCATTTAAGATTAATTTCTGGCCGATAAATCCACCAGCCTGAACTGCTTCTGCCCACGGCACACCAATGGCAAAAGCGATTGGTGCAAATAACACTCCTAAAATCATTTCCAGCGTTAATCCTTCAAATCCGAAAACTCCACCAACTGCTCCTAACAAGCCATTTATCAAGGCAATTAAGGCAATAAATGCAAGTAACATCGCCCCAATATTTAAAGCTAATTGAAGACCAGTGCTCGCTCCTCGTGCCGCCGCATCAATCACGTTTGCAGACTCCGTATCTTTTTCGAGTTGTAAGTCGTCTGACGTCTGTGAACGCTCTGTTTCCGGTAACATGATTTTTGCGATGATTAACCCTGCCGGAGCTGCCATAAAACTTGCAGCTAATAAATACTCTAATGGAACTCCTAATAACGAATAACCAATTAACACTGAGCCTGCAACTGAAGCCAATCCACCGGTCATAACTGCAAATAGCTCTGAATTTGTCATTTTTCCAATAAAAGGTTTAACTACTAACGGAGCCTCTGTTTGTCCAACGAAGATGTTCGCCGCAGCTGATAGTGACTCTGCCTTGCTTGTCCCTAAAAGCTTCGATAGCCCGCCACCTAAGAATTTAATAACGATCTGCATAGCACCTATATAATATAAAACCGAAATAAGTGCTGAGAAAAAGATAACAACAGGTAATACTTGAAACGCAAAAATAAATCCAATATTATCTGCTACAAATACTCCACCAAATAAAAACTCAATTCCTTCATTTGCGTAGTTTACTATTTCATTAACTCCTAATGCAAGTTGTTGCAGCTTTTCTTTTCCAAATTCCCATCTTAAAACGATGAAACCGAATAGAATTTGAATAGCTAGTCCTCCGAAAATGGTTCTGGGCTTTATCGCTTTACGATTACTTGAAAATAGAAACGCAATGAAAAAGACTGTTGCAATACCGAAAATACCCCATAAAAAGTTCATGTCTTCACCTCAGATGTTTTCATTCACTATATTTTGATCAAAATTAGTATAGTGTTAATATAACAGAAATCCAGAACATTTGTAAACGCTTTAGTGAGCATTTGTAAAATGAATTAATACAAATTTCGTTTTTTCGACATAAACCCGTAGTTCCCTTACGACAAACCTTCTTTTTCGAGTAAAAATACTTTACATTTGTAAAATTGGATACTTTACACTTTCTATAAAGTTTAAGAGCTAGGTTATCTATTTCCAAAGAGCACGCCGATCAAAAAACAAAAAACTCACCGTAAAGGCGAGTCTTTTATCTTATTTATTTATCTAGCAAAAACTTTGCAGTATGTTGATCCGTTACAAGAACATTGGCGTATTTTCCTTTTAACGCACCATAAATCCCTTCAATTTTCGAAGCGCCACCTGCCACTAGTATCGAATGGTCTTTTTTACGTAGTTCATCAAGCTCAATGCCCAATGTGCGCGCATTCAATTGTTCGTTGCAAATATTCCCATCTTTATCAAAAAAGCGCGAGCAAATGTCACCTACTGCGTTAGACCTAATAGTTTTTATATCTTCCTCAGTAAAGTAACCTAGCTTAAACAACAATGATTCAGATTTGATCGGCCCGATCGTATATACTGCAATGTTCGATTGTTTGCCAAGTTCTAAAATTCGTTTAATATGGCGATCGGCCTCCATCGCTTGCTTAACAACGACGTGGTCTACAATTGCTGGTAACGGTAAATGTTGCGGAGCAGAGTCCAAGGCCTTACCGAATAGATACAAAATTTCATTCATATGTGTATTGGTTTCAGAGTGACTAACGCCACCTTTTAATTGAACAACCTTCACATCTTTTACTGCTTTTCGCTTTAACTCAACTGCAGTATGATACAGTGTTGTTCCCCAGGTAACACCTACTATGTCCCCATCTTTTACGATTTCATATAAATAATTCGCACAGGCTTCGCCAATATAGGTTTTTATTACATGATCTTCATATTGCGGGATTTGAGCCACGATTGCCTTTTTCAAATTGAACTTTTGTTCAAGTTTTGTAGCTATCTGTTCGACATCCTCAGTCGGATCAATGATTTTAATTTGTACAATTCCTTCTTCCTTGGCAATTTGAAGAAGTCTTGATACCGTCGGCCTCGACACACCCAATTCTTTTGCGATGTCACTTTGATTATGATCAAGTAGATAATAGAGCTTTGCTGCTTCAATTACTTTTCCTAATTTATCGTTATCCATGATAACCACCTATTTTCATGAAATTATGTTCTATTGTACCAGAAATTTAGTTCAATTTCACAAAAGTATGGCATATCCTAAACTTTTTACAGTAAATTTTAAAAATGTCACAGTGACACCCCGAAAAGGTCGTTGTCACTGTGACGACCCGAAAAATCTCACTCTGAAGACGACATAAAATCGATATACGTGTCCCGTTGGTCACTCGTGCTACCAGGAAAGATATTTAGGATTTGTTGCGGCTGAATATAGATTGGGGGAATGGTGTGTTCATCTGTAATAAATCGATAGCTACTCCAAAGGTAATGTTCTGGAGCGATTACCATATTTGCTTCAAGGGGGTTAAGATGAATATATCGGCTAACTTCTAGCATACTAGTTGGGCCAAGGATAATATCCGAATAAAACCTCTTCTCAAAGACATGCCCAGTTAACTGATATTTAGTATTGTAGTAATTTGCATAGCGTTTGTTTAATAGCGCCATAATTTTGGAGATTGGTTCGTCCTTTGAACGAAGTAATAGATGATAATGATTGGTCATAAAGCAGTAGGCGGCAAGTTCATAAGGAATTTTTTCATAGATTTTTTCTAGCATATGTAGCATTTCAACGAAGTCATGTTGATCACGAAACAGGGCATCACGCCGATTCCCACGGCAAACAATATGATAAAAATAATCAGGTAATAAAATACGTTTTCGTCTATCCATATGTCCATCCCTTCGATTAACTAGAGTATTAAATCTTGGCTGTTTTCGCAAAGTTTGTTGCTTTCGTAAAAATCCCAAAAGCCGGATTTTTACACAAAATACTAAGAATTCACAACTAAGTTAGTAAGTATTGCTCTTTTCTGACATAATTTATTGGCGGATAGTTTCATCTAGGGTATTTTTCCGATTATCTTAGGGTGAAAAAGCCACAATGTTTACGAAAAGAGCCTAAATCTTAAATTAATATTTGGAAGTTAATAAATGACCAGGAGCATTTAAACGATTCAATCCCTCCTTGTGGAATAATAGATTAGAAAAACAAGTAGTGAAATGAAAGAAAAAAATGAAGGTTATTGAGGTAGTTGAAGAAAAACTAGAGGAAATACCTTTGCTTTTATTATAGAAATCACCCCCGCTCACGTCAAACACTATTTATATGACATTTTTCAGGGGACAGTTTTTTTGGGGTGTTCGGGGTGGCACTGTGACAACGACGGGGGAAACGTGGCTATAATAGGTATTAGCGATTATTAACGGGAGGGACAAGCTATGAAAATTAACTTCACGAAACAACAATATAAACATTTAGTCGAACTTCTTTACTTAGGTGAGTGGACCGCAAACTCTTCGAAGGTACAAGGCGAAAGAAACAATGATTACGATGCGCTTTACCAGTATGTATGTTCATTCGCTAAACAATTTGGATTGGACGATGATATTACATACGATAAATCACTAGATGGATATTACCCAACTCTACAATTTGAAGAGAATTTACAACCAATTATTAATCATAATGATAATGAGGTCTTCTGGAACGAACTTAGTATACGTTTAGCAAAAAGAGATTTGGCAAAGTTGAATGAAGACTTGCCAACAAGTGATGCCTATGTCGAAAGACTGTTCCAAATAGAAGAAAAATATGAAGATGAATTCGCTAAACATGGAATTGAAAACTTAGTTATCAAAGAGAAAAAGTGAAAATTTCGGGGTGTCACAGTGACACCCCGAAAAATCTTGATCTTCAAACAGGAATAATGGTAAAAATGTGGAATTTAACCTTATTGATACTATTATTCTTGGAATGAGGTGAGAAATTGAAAAGAATTATATTTCTTATGCTAGTAGCACTATTAATATCCGGCTGTTCTAATTCAATTCAAAACGAGACTGCCTTGGAACTGGATCTTGAAGTTGAAAGCTCTATGGTCGATAGTAATTCCACTGAAGAATTAGAAGAATGGAGCGGTGAAGATGTTAGCAAACTACTAGACGAACTAGCTGAAAAGAACGTCAATAACATAGGTTATGACTTCTCACGGTACATGTATAGTGAAGGTGATGATCTTGAAGATGATTTCAACTGGGAAATCCACATAACGACAAGTTATGGAGAATCATTTGCTTTTACTAATGGCCCACTAGAATATCGAAAATTTTACGGTAATGGGACGCAGTACTTTTGGGAAGAAGAAGGTCAGTGGTATAAAACGGAAGACTATAATTTAATTGAAAAAATCATGTATAGCGCGCAAATCAGGAGAATTATTAATCATTATGTGACAGGAATACCTTACTATAGAGGAGGAGACTATTTTTATTTTCACGAAGATGATGAGACCATTTACGTTGAATTTTATGAAGAAAATAACCTCCAAAAAATGAGGGACATTCCATTAATCTTAGGAGATAAGATGTCTGAGCTAGGCATGAAGATAAACTACGAGGATTCAATACTTTTATTTTCAATGGAAATTGATAAAGATACCCGTGAATTAAGATTGCTGGAGCAATACCTTGAATTATATATAAAAGAGGCCAATGACGAATACAGAATAAATTACTTATCCGATGCCATTATAATTCATAGCATGGATAATACAACGGTAGAAATACCAGAAGCCATACTAGAAAATGCCATTAGCATCGATTAAAAATCGGGGTGTCACTGTGACACCCCGATTGTCTCTAGCATTTCTCTGCTATATGTGGAAAATTTCCAACTACACACTTCCTACATTAACTATGCCAATCTTCGTAAACTTCAGTGATAACGGTGATTTATTATCTGTGATACTATCGATTGTTCCACTAAGTTAGGTAAACCAAGATTTTGACTAATTGGAACTATGATTGCTATACTTTCTATCTTGGTAACTATTATTCCTAACTGTTCCCCCCTAATACCGTTTCATGATACTAGAGGGAAGTCTTCTTTAGGTAGCCAATTTTAGAAAATTAAAAATGAATTCTCTCTTTTATTTAATAACTTCTGGTATGAATCCAAGCAATCTTGCTTTAACAACCACTTCAGCTCTAGAACTAACGTTTAGCTTTTTGAAAATATTAGTTAAATGTCTTTCGACAGTTCTTCTACTCATAAAAGTCTCTTCAGCAATTTTTTCGTTCGTTAGTCCTTCAGCAACTTTTCTTAAAATTTCTTCTTCTTTTTCCAAAAGGTTTATTTCTTTGCCTATTTCTATATATTTGTTATTCTGAGTTCGCCTTAGCTCGTACAATAAGTCTAGCGGAATAACAGCTTGGCCATCGATCACACCTCTTATTGTGCGGATCAGCTGTTGCGATGAACTAGATTTACTTACAAACCCTGAAACACCTTCTTGAACTAGATAGTTGAAATGACTTGAAAGATCATGTCCAGTATAGATCAGTATCTTCGCATCTATATTCCTATTTAATATTTCTTTCGTTAATGCGAGACCGCTTATTTCAGGCATATCTAAGTCTAGCAAATAAACATCATATTTTTTTTCTTTAATTAAATTTATCACTTCTGTACTTGATCCAAAAAAGTCTACTCTAAAATCAGGTTCACTTTCTAATAATCTCTTTGTTCCTTCTCCAACGATTGAATGATCGTCTACAACAAGAATTGTATTCATGCTTTTCACCTTCTAAAACAAGTTGGTTCTTTCATTCACGGGGATTTTCATTTCAGCGTTCATGCCTGGTATATTGTTTTGCCCATGACCATAACGGAAATGATTCTACTGGTTTTTACTACGCTCTTAAAACTGTTATGGAATTATCATACTCAACCATTTTCTACTCTACCATTATAACCTAAATTTCTACATAATCCGACTAATTTTTCAGTTCCCCTGCGAGAAAATTTAGGATTAGGAATATTTCCACTAACTAAGCATTCATTAAAATACTTCTGTATCTCTCCTGATTTTCAGATGACCAGATATCGTATTGTCTAAAGAAAAAATCAGAGTAAAATTTCCTTATTCCAATCAACTTTTCGGCTATTGTTTTTACTCTAATAATTGTAACTAGGAACCACTAAATCAATGATAACTTGTGCAAAACACCTTAATAAGAAAAATAAGCTCAGGGTTTCCCCTGAGCTTAAGATTATAGACTTTTTTGCTAGTATTTGCATTCGACAAATATCGAGTTTTTCCGGGTTGTCACAGTGACAACCTAATTAATACTTTCATTCCTTTTCCAGCTTCGGAGGTGATTTTTATATTCCCATCATAGGCGTGAACTCTGCTTTCAATTCCCCTTAGTCCTATTTTATTCTGGTCTTCAAGCATTTTTGTTACGTCTACGCCGATGCCATTATCTTCATAATGAAGTTCAAGCTGGCCATCGTTTATTGCTACAAGTATGGAAATTTTTGTCGCATTAGAATGCTTACTTGCATTGTTCAATAGCTCTTGGACAACACGGTAAATTGTTAGGACATAATAGCTTGGTAAAACTTTATTCTCTAACTCTGCTTTGACAACCAAATGGCTATTATAGCGCAGATTAAATTTGAGTTGTAATTGCTTTAACCCGTGTTCAAGACCCATTTCTTCTAAAAATGGTGGTGCTAGTTCATGGCAAGTCTCTCTTGTACTGCTCATTAAATCTAGTATATCTTCCTCTATATCAACAATTCTCGCTTCTAGATCACTTTGCTCGCTATCGGTTACTTGTTTTACGTCTTCTACTTTTCTTTTTAATGTAATAAGATCTTGTAAAATCGAATCATGGATATCCGTGGCTAGTTGCTTTCTTTCTTTTTCAGACCAAGAGAAGATTAATTGATTTAACCAATTTGGATTTCCTTCTGCCAACTGAGGCTTCTGAAATTCTTGTAATTGATTTACGAGATCCTCAATCTTACTCATATTTTCCAATGAAATACTTGTATAGTAGGCTAATACCTCTAACCAATCCAGCTGCTCTTTACTAAACGGTGTTATTCTTAAGCTTTCTACTACTACACAATAGTAATAGTTTTCTTGCTCGCCTATCACTAGTAAAAAATGTTCCTTATCCTGAACTATTTTTCCAATGCTAAGTGACCCTACAGCTACTTTATGAACAAAAGGTATATCCTCCATGCCTTGAATTACCCCATTTTTGAAGACTTTCACATAATCAAAGGACTTTAATTGTAAAACATCACTTAGTTCCCTTTGTATACACCTAACCACTCCGTTTATACCTTTTTCTCGTTTAACAGCTTCACTAAAGCGGTAAATACTTCTTTGGTAAAACTCTTTTTCTACAAACAATACAGTTCTTAATGACCTGTCTAAATAATTTTTAAAAAATAGAAAGGCTAACATTAATAGGTATATCAACAAGAATGTCCGTATTAAAGAAATAAGTGTATAATCTCCAACAAATGCAATCTTAATGATCGCGGTAAATACAATTGTAGGAATAATAACTATTGCTGTATAGTAAGTTAGTTTATTGACATATAATCTAACTGAAAATAACTTGTTTACTAGCAGCAAGTAAAATATAATTGCCGGCATAAAAAATATAAATAAAATAGTCAATTCACCTGAGACAATTACTTCACCGAACAGTAAATAAGGAACAACATATAAAAAGATAAACGGAAACACTGAAAATAAAAAAGCATAAAGGAACCATTTCATTTGTTCGTTTAACATATCTATTCTTGATACTCTATAGCATTTTATTAAAGTAACAATAATAACCATAACAAAAATACTAAAAAATATAAGTGCGAGTGTTTTATAATTAATCCCATCAATTATTCCCAAAAAACTAATGGAAACCAGTAAAAATGCTAATGAACTCAGAAAATATAAGAAGGAGAAAAGATTTTTATTAATCCACTCTTTTTTATGATCAAGTAAATAATAATAAACAAAATGTAGAAACAAAACAGGTACTATTAAAAAGGTAGAAATTAACACGAGCCCTCCGATTTTGTCTAACTTAACCGAAAGACTTGCACTAATGTAACTGATACATAAAGTCATCAAAAATAAAATGAGCATATTTGTGCTTTGTTTATTTGATTTGCTACGATATAGCAATTTAATAACTGTAAGAACAAAAATAAAATAGGCAAGCGGAAAAACCAAATAATATATATACTGTTTTGTAGGAACTTGGGAGTTATTAATCGTATAAACAACAGGACCAGTTTCCCTTACAACCGTAATCGTTTCCGCTTGCTCAATTCTTAGCTGGTTTTCCACTGTGAAGTGTTGAGAAGGAGGGGAAGCGTTAATGTATAAAACCTGATCCCCCACCCTAACATCATTCGTAGCACCCCAACCTAATTCGTGTACTTCCGCAATAAAATAGTCACCTTCATTAGTAGTTAAACTAATACCAATATAAGGTTTTAAATTCATATAAAATAAACATAAAACGATAAACACAAAAACTATGATAATTTTATTATGATAATTATTTTTCATTACCATTAATTTATCCTTAAAGCCTGTAATGAGCAGACATTACATTTGCTTGATCTACAAAGACTTCACTTAAAGATTGTAATTCTACCTCTTTTACACAAGCTGATCCGTTTACTAAAACATCTGGACTTTTTGTTAAATTCACGAATTACTCTTCCTCTCTCTTTTAGATTTTTTTAGAAATAAAGATCCATTCTTTTTTATAGACAGCAGAGACATTTAAACTATGAATACTGGCTTGCGGCTGCAGCCTTATAGATATCCACTGATCTCCCATTAAACATTTCATAATGGAATATAGTAAGTCCATCGAATAGTAGCAGTTTACTGCTTGAATGATACAAAATACATGCATGCATTTCAGACTAGGAGAATAAGCCTCCAAACGAACTGTTTCATTTTATATAAATTAATTTCCATCAGGACTTCATATCTAGTCCATTTATACTATATATCATATAACATAAAAGGATAAAATCCTACAATCTTCTACCTTTTTACAAAGTCTCCGATTCGGGTTGTCACTGTGACAACCCGATCTGCCTGAACTTGAGCAATTAATCGGTGAAATTGTAGGCCTTCATAGGATAATGTAGAATATGAGAAGTGCTTTTTATTAATTTTTTCACCACCATTAAGGGAGGATTTTTTATGGAAGTAAAGTGCATGAAGTTAGTAGATAACGAGGAAATGCTAGAATTGAATGCTGGTGCAGTTATTAATTCAGTATCAAATAAATTAACTGTAGGGATTGTTCAAGTTCAAGCCGCTGATAAAAAATCTAAGATTGTAGCAAATAATATTATTTGAAATATGAACGTATCATTAAGGAAAACCAAAAATAAACTAATAGTCTTTAATTCAATATTTGTTATAGCTACTGTCTTTCTCATTTTTTTATCTTATGGTAAATTTAATGGCTTAAAGATCGATACACTTACATTCCTTTTCATAATCTATCGCCATATAAATGCTGCAATACTGAAAGTAGGGTTGTCAAATACAGGTAATATTTTTCACATTAGCAAGAATAATCTTATAGAATTATTTTATCTGTTTACTACCTTAATTTGTATTATACCCGCTTGGATAGGGTATTTTATTCTACATGGAAATATCTCTCTAAATGTATATAACCAATATTACTTAATTTGGTTATTAGTAGGGATTGCCATAATTATGGATATCTTCTTATACCAAATGAAAAAAAGGACAGAACACAAGCAGTAATTTCGGGTTGTCACTGTGACAACCCGAATACCACAAAAGCCCCGACGAGATTATCACTCATCGGGGCTGCAGATTTTTTTCGGGGCGTCACTGTGACATGGTCCTTTATACCGCCTTTTTCACGGAAGGTTTTTCCTCACGGTACGCATTTACTTCTTTATATTCTTTCATATCGGTCCACAATTCGTCTTTTAAAGGATGTAGTCGGTACTTTACGATTCTGTAAACTTGCCATATAGCTAGACCAACATTCAACGCCAAGCTAAACAATGCAAGGGTCCAGTTCGCAACTGGATTATAAGACACACTTACGTTAAACGTACTACCAATCGCGAAGAAATATGGAAAAGTCATTACCCACATCATCCAGAATGATAGAGTTTGAGCTCGATTTTGCATCCATGTACCTTTCGCCCACAGAAGAGCAGGAACAGTCGCCGCAATATTTAAAGCAAAACCGGAGTAGAACGCATTACCCGGTGCGCATGCATAGACGTAAGCAATATTCCATACACCATAAGCAACAATCCAAAGTTTTGTTTGGTCTGGCCAAAGCATATCCTTCTTTTTCCCTGAGGTAGCAAAAATACCAACCCAACCGCAAATTAATAAGAGATTTAAGATACCTGCTACACCATTAACATAGTTCCATCCACCGGAAATATAATACATCCCGTCAACCATACCCTCAAAGCCCAGTATTCCTACTTGGAATTCACGAATAACCGCTTCAGCAATATTGATTGCTAGTATAGCCGGAACCAGAATAAGGTACCATGGATGTTTTTTATGATAGTTAGTAAAACGAATGACCATATAGATTAAACTGCCGGCAAGAGCCGAATAGACTTTCACCCAATGGAACCAAGAAGTCACTTCTGAATCCATCATAAACCAGATTGGTGTAAGCACCACAGGCAAAGCGATGAATAGGACAACACTTCCCCATTTGCTAGCACGAGCAATCTCATTTAAACCTATTAAAATACCAAAAACTACGAACCACATGAGTATATTATGCCAAGGGATTGATTCGAAAAAGAACATTTGATAACACTCCTTTTTAGTCTAATCGTTAATCTAGGGTGTCTAGTCCTGTTGCCTAAAAAATATCCTTTTTTCCACAAAAAGCAATACTAAATATGCCTAGCAAACTAATAGAAAAAACATTAATAAAAACTTTTTAGGTAAACATAACGAACGTTCGGTTTGTCTATGTGTTAATATTAACAATATATAGTAATATAGTCAATACTAGGACTAAAAGTACATAATTCAGACATAAGATTTGTGCTATCATTAAACAATAATTTGAGGACTAAGGGGACTAGAAGAAGATGACCATTGACGGAAAAAAGAAGATAATTGAAGCTGCAAGGCACATCATCAGTGAGCATGGCATCCACGGTGCAACTATACGTGCCATAGCAAATCAAGCTGGTGTAAGTACTGGTGCCATCTACCACTACTATAGTTCTAAAGAAGCTATTTTATATGATGTCATGGACGAAGGATTAAGTGTCATTAGGCGAATTGCGACTGTTTCTATAGAGGACAAACAAAAGCTAGAGGAAATTACTCAAGAAATCTTCACCAGCATGCAAGAACGTTTCCAAAAAACCGCAGAAAATCGATTGCAGTTTTACTTAGCCCATGAAGCAATGTTAGGTAATGAGGAATTACAAGGAAAGTTTAAGGAAAAGTATGAGGATTGGATCAATCGCTTAGAGGCTATCTTCACACATGCTTATGGTGCAAAAGCTAGCTCTCTGACCAGAGCCGTCGCAGCCTGGACGATGGCTGGTATTGACGGAATGGTGTTTCAAATCCTACTAAAAACAGATACGGTCGAATTAAAACACATTAACCAAGTGTTAGAGTTCCTTCTACAAGAGGGCTTCCCTCACTTCTTTAGCATCATTAATAGAGCTTCAGAGTAGCGGGGTGTCACTGTGTCAACCCGAAACCTTAGATACAAAAACAGCCCCGACGAAGTTTACCACTCATTTGGGCTGTTTTACTTTATTTCGGGGCGTCACTGTGTCAACCCGAGGTGCATAAACAGTAACGTGAAACAAGATTTTTCGGGCTGTCACAGTGACACAACAACCTCAAATGAAAGAACCTAAGAGCCTAGTAATGAAATTATTACTAGGCTAGTTTTGCATTGTCAAGCAGTTTTGTTATATAAATGCCGAGAAGTGAGCGGAACCATCACAATTCCCTCTCTAACATTTCTTCATACATTAAACGCAGTTCAAGATGCATTAATTCTGATAGCAACCCGTTCTCGATATTTTTTTTTAGCTCTTGATATAAAGCTACTAATAGGTTATCTGGCAATAATCGATAAGCTGACATGTATATTCCTCATCCCACATAATTAGTTACAATTATCTTCCCTACCCATGACAGTTTATATGAAGATAATACAAATACTTAAGTGTAGCAAAATAAATCATGCTAACCTTAGTCTTCTTCTACCGTTTATTCGTTTTGGTAACATTTGAGTTAACAAAACTGAATATCAGAAGGAAGGTCATAAGACATTTGTGATGAACAAAATTAATTGTTTCCACCACCAAATTTGTGAAACTGGAATCCCATTTACGTTCACTTATGTCTCTTTCCAATTACTCTACTATATCTAGTAAAAAAGTGAACCGACAAAATGTGACGGTGTTCCGCCATTATTAGCAGTTATTCGCCTTAACAACTTTACCGATAAAACTCGATTGTTCACATGCTTTAACAACGTATTTTTATCCTAGTTAACAAAATTAAACCTAAAAAAAGATGACTCCTGTACAATACAGAAATCACCATCTTCAGGGTACCTATATTCTTTCTTTTCCAATAATCGGGGCGTCACAGTGACGCCCCGATTAGACTCTCTTTCCCCTGCTCTATCATAATATACAATTGATGTAAGGCACGGCTTGTAGCTACATAGGCCAATTTTCGGTCAAAATCTTCTATTTTATAATCATTAAATCTCGCAATAACAACCGCACTAAACTCTAATCCTTTAACAGCAGTTGGAGTTGTAATTACTACTTTCACATTTTTAGGTAATTCGGCTTCAGTTTGAATGGCTACAGAGAAGTAAGGGTCAATCATATAGCGATAATGCTCTAGTAATGCTTCATCCTTCACGATAACTGCTATTGACTCGAGATTATTTGTTAAAATAGCCTCATCTAGAATTGCAATCAACTTTTCTTCTTCTGTTATCGCTGTACATGTTATCCACTTTACTTCCTCACCATCACGGAACGTTTCTGTAGAAAGATTATATCTTCCTGTTGCGTACGGCTTAATAATCTCGTTACTCACTTCGACGATTTGAGCCGTTGACCTGTATGTCCCTTTCAATTCAAAGTAAGTAGGATCTCCAATTATTTGGTCAAGAGTATGCCAATCTTGTAAAGAACTTGCTGGATTTAAATTTTGTCCTAAGTCACCGATTAACATTAAGCCATTTTTCCTTGTTAATGAATGCATCTCTACTATCTCATATGGCATATAATCTTGTGCCTCATCTACGATTAAATATGATAACATATGATCCTTAGAGACTCCTTCAGTTAATCTAAAAATATGCAACAATGCCGGTAAGTCTTCATAAAAAATATGAGAAGATTGAAAGTCATTAGGAAAAAGGCCCTCTGTTTTGGCGACTCTTATCGCTTCATCAAAGCAATCTAAATTATTGAGCTCTAGATGTTTAATTACAAATTTCTTATGGCTGTCACTTTCCTTTGTTGATAGTTTTTGCTCCTCTTCAAATTTAAAGCCATGATATTGGCTATTAAAACTAAACTCCAATCCATAACGACTTTTTAATGCCTCTTTTATTTTTTTAATATAGGCTTGCTCTAACAGCACTAATGTTTCTGCAAGTACCGCTTGTCTAACCATATCTTTTTGGTCGTGATAAAACTGATGCTGATCTTTCTCTAACTTTTGTAAAACACGCTCCTGTTCCTCTTTCAGTTCATGTTGAATTATTGATGTATCTATAACACCATCAATTCTGAGTACCTCAACAGGTTGCTCGCTTACATACTTGAGTATGATTGCTTCCTTTGCATGTCGCAATTCACACTGAACAAAATGTCTCCAAGCAATGGCTATGATTGTGTCGACTGTACTATTAGAAACTAATTGTTGAAGAACTGTATTATGTTCTACCATTATCAAATTCATTGCTTTTTCAATGGCCGTTACAAATTGGCGGCGACTCACATCTGCTTTCTTTTTACATTCATTAGAACGAGATAACTGATACTCATCTAGATCTCCAACCCACTGACTTCCTAGATTGGCTATTTCAGTTGTTATAAATTCATCTTGATATAGGCTTAATTGTTTCAATTCTTGCTTTGCAATAGCGTCGGCCTCTTCTTTAATCCATTGCTTTAACTGTTTTTGAACTTCATTTTTCTTTTGTAGCTCACTCTGAAGACTTTTAAGATAGAAATTATAATAAAGATTTACCCGATCTTTTAGTGTAAGATGAGGATATTTTTCCATCTCCCTTAAAATGGGAACAATCGGGATAGATACTGAGTCACTCGTATAAGTTTTTGCCCAAATTCGTAAGTCGTTCATCATGTTGATAGTCGTCTGCTCGACAATAGAGCGGAAATCTAAAGAACCTTTAAATTTAATTATTTCAAGCTCTCTTACCTGATGCCGTTTCACTTTCTTTGAGGAGATAAGTAAAATGTCACAGACAATTTCTAAGAATGTCGTTTGTTTTATTCCATAGTCACCTAAAGTTGGCAATACACTTTGAATATGATGTAAAAATGCCTTATTAGGACCAATAATTGCAACTTTATTAGCAGTTAGATTTTGATATTTATATAGTAAGTAGCTTAATCGATGCAGAGCAATAGCCGACTTACCACTACCAGCAGAACCTTGAATAATGATTGGTTGTTTCATCGGTAAACGGATAATCTCATATTGCTCTCGTTGTAATGTTGCAACGATTGACTTCATATCAGTTCCACGCTTATTCTTTAGGGCCGAAACTAAACCTTCATCTTTAAAATATTGACTAGTTGCGGTTATAGGAGGATGAAGCGTCTTAATTGTCCCAAATTGGATATCAATTTGTCGCAAATAATCTACAGTAACTTCTCCTAGTGTTTTGTGCGAGATTAATTGACCGACAGTTCTTAAATAATAGAGTGATGCAGCTTCCGCTTTCCAAGAGGTGACAAACCCTTCAATTCCATGTTCTCCTATGTACATCGTATCTGCACCCTCTTGTGTAACATAGTCAACTCGAGCTATATAAGGTTTATCCTTTACGTACTCCAGGTGACGATTATGATCATGAGACCTTTTACGCATAATCCCTTCTGCATAAGCCGTTGCAGGATCGATTTCATATGTACTATTAAAATCCACCTTCGGAATATCTCGTAATAATTCACTTAGTCTATTTATTACCTGTGTTAAAAATTTATGCTCCCAGTTGTTATCTCGTGGAAGAAAAGAAGACGGATTAATATCAGGAAACGAATTCGGCCCGTCTTCATCACTTTTCGGTACTGTGTTCAACAAGACTTCAGAAATGGCTTGTACCATCTTAGTTTCATCTATTTCTTTTTCTAAGAATAACTCTTTTTCATCAGAGATTTCATCTAATTCTAATTGGTCAAATGCTATATGTTCGGTTTCTTCTTCATCAAATGTTAGTCTTAACAAAGGCGAGATAATCTCTTCGTGTTGAGCTTCTGTAAGTATCTCTACCCCTTCTGGTATTGACTGTAGATCAATAGATGGTTTTTTGACCTCGAGGATTGTCGTTTGTTTTATTTGCTCCTGTAACTCTTCGATCTGAGATTGTTGTTGCTGATAATTATTTTGTAGTTCTTCATGGTCTTGTTGTAATGTAGTGTAATTTCCTTCTAAGGAATTCTTATCCGCTACCATTGTTTCTAGTTTACTTTCTAACTGAGCCACCTGCTGTTGCAAAATATTATTTTGTTCCCCAAAATTGTCAATTACTGTTTCTAATCGTTCAATATTGTTAGTCGTCGATTGTAGTGTTTCCTTTAAATCAGCTAATTCATGCTCTAATAGATGATTGTTTTCTTTTAAATCAGTTTCATCATCCAAGGCTTTTTTTAGTTGCATAGCCAACTGTTGTATTAATTTATTTTTAGAATTATAGTCTTCTAGCGTGGGACGCTTCTCGAGCTCTCTAATCTTTTCTGCAAGATCTATATTACGCATTTTTAACTCTTCTAATTGAGCTACCTTCACTAACTCTTCAATTTTTTCATAAATTGCTAATTTGGAATTTAGTTGTTTATATACTTCCTCTTTATTCAATGCCTCTTGTTGTAATCTAGTTAATTGTTGTTCTAGCTGTTGTATTCGTGAATCGCTTTCGTGTTCCAATGAATTTTGAACTTTATGTTCATGCAACTTACTATCTACTTGTTGTAATAGAGATTCATATAACTTCATTATTGCACCTACTTTAATCAGCAATTTGAATTTAAAACTAGAAAAATAGTCCTACTCTGTTCATTATACAAAAAGTTAAACAGTTGTCACTGTGACAACCCGAAAAATCTTTTTTTCACCATTCTATACCGCTCGATAGATCGGGTTGTCACAGTGACAACCCGAAACAACAACACAAACAAATATGCAAATACACATATTTTTGATAAAAATATGCACTTTTCTCTTGATCTTCCAACATTGGTACATTATACTTAAATTCAACATAGGTAATAATTACTAATATAAGGGGTGCTTATATGTTTGATTTACAAGATTTTAGGCAAAATGTCCTGAAAATGACCCAGGAAGAATTCGCTAAGCTAATAGATAGTAGACAAGACTATGTATCAAGAATGGAGAAAAATCCTGAGGCAATTGATTTAAGCCTGCTGTTAAAGATTGCATCAGCAACAGGTACAACGTTAGATGAGTTAGTAGGTTATAAGAAAGACTTGCCTAAGGCACTAATGGTTGATAACACTTGGGAATCTTCAAGTTATGTTAAGAAAACGATCATCGACTATGTGAAAGTAAGAATGAGTGACTTAAATCTTACTAACAAATCACATTCTAGTATGGTCATAGAATTAGGGAACCTGATAAATTCCACCCTTCGTAAACCAACTGTCGCGATTGTTGGAATGTCAGATGCAGGAAAAAGTAGACTAATTAATTCATTGATTGGTCAGGACAAAATGCCGACTTCGTGGACACCTACTACATCCATTAGTGTACATATCAAGCATATCGAAGATCGCCCTTCCTTTATAAACGAGGAAGCATGGATTTTTAAAGGCGGAAAAAAGGGATTTGATCTGCAAAAGTTACAGGACAAGACTTATTGCGAGGAACATAAGATTGCTTCTGGGGATGCCCACATTCTCTCGGATTACGGAACACGACAAGGCTCTAAGTACATAGAGGATGCGAGTGCGGCTATCATCTTTATTGAGAGTCCTATCTTGCAAATCTGTGACATTGTCGACTTACCAGGGTTCGGAACTGGAGATCGAGAAAACGACGATATTTTAGCGCAAAAATCAGAAGAGTTTGCCGACATCGTCATTTACTTATCGATTGCCAATGGATTTTTACGGGGGACAGATATTGAATTCATCAAGAATTCTATCAACTCATTGCCTGTCTTAGAAAGTAAAGACAATGATTTAAAACCGCTAAACAATCTATTTGTTGTCGCCTCTCAAGCACATACTGTCAACGGCGGCAACAGAAGCGATTTACAAGACATCTTAGATGCAGGCTCTAAACGTCTTTATAACGAAATTCCCGAGGAGATTTGGAAAAATCGCAGCGAGGCTTCAGGCTATTCCTACCAGGAAAGCATCCTAAGAGAGAGATTTTTTACGTACACTACGGACAAGCCTTATTTAAGGGAAGACTTTGAGAAAGAGTTAAAACGAGTGTTAGAGATTTTACCTGTTTTAATAAATGAAAAATCTAAGAGAACCATTCAGGACTTCGTTGCATCTCAAATGAACGAACTTCAAATCGAGATAAACTCTTACTATGAAGTGTTAAATAAAAGAGAACAACTCATTCGTTATTTTCATGAACTAAAAGATAACGAGCCTCAACGAATGAATGAAAACTATCAGCGCAGAATGGATGTTTTGGAGAATATCAAAACCTTTCGTCAGGAAAGCATAAATGCGTTTGAAGATGTCTATGCAGAGCTTATTTCGGTTGAAAATATAGTCGACACTATTAAAACACAAGGTTATAAGAAAAAGAAAGATGACCTGGAACGCTTAGGCGGTTTTTTAAGTAGCAAAATCCAGGCAAGGCTTCAAGACATCTTAAAAAATAAGTCAACTGATCTAAATAAGGTCATTGATCAGTTTATTAAAGACTTTGATAAATCAATCAAGAAACCGAAAGATGTGGACTTAGAGACATTTGTGCTTCCATTTGACAGTGTCAAAGTATTTGCCAGTGGCTTAGCGGGACTCGCGACCTTTGGCGGACTAGCCATTTGGGCTTCTACTCTAGGTAATCTCGGTGCTTATATTTTAGTAGCAAAAGGGGTTAGTATCTTATCGGCAGTCGGGATTAGTGTTGCCGGTGGAACAGCTGGTGCAGCATCATTTGTTGCAGCTTTAGGTGGACCAGTTACACTAGGAATTGCCCTAGCGGTGATTGTCAGTCTATCAGTCTTTGCTTTAGTGTCCGGTGGTTGGCAAAAGAGTATTGCTAAAAAAATTGTTAAGGAATACGACAAACAAAATTCTCTGCAAAAATTTACGGATGTAATCAATAAATTCTGGGATGACACTCAAACTGAGTTTGAAACTGCAGCAGACCATCTTGAGGATGAATGGAAACAGAAATTAAACGAATTACTTGATGAAATTGCCCAATACAGTGTAGATGAACTCGAAGCCAATATTTTTAAAGGTAAAAAAATGCTCGATTTTTTTAATTCAGTGCCATTGAATGAACCTGCAATGGCATAACTAAAGGAGTAGCTACTAATGGAAAGCCAAACTACATTATTAGAGGATCTTTTGAATAACAATGATATTTACTCAGCGAATATCCTATTGAAAAATAAATTCAATCATAATATCTCCGATCCAGGAGCGTTTCTCGAATTCTTTAACTTTTGCATGAAAATTTCTAGATGGAATATTGATCTTCCATCTAGAAAAATGTTTTTAGATCAAGCCGATTCTGCCGTTATCTTTTTTAGCGAAAATACAGAAATCACATTAGAAACGCTCGAGCTCATTCGAAAATGTCAACACGAAATCACCGAAGTCAGAAACGAGATAACTAGTGTACACTCTATCCAAAACGACAAACAAGTAAACGAACTGGTCGAGAAAAACAAAGATTCTTTAACAAAGTTAACTGAATACAAGCTGACGCTTCAAAGATGCAATAATCAAAAGAGCTTTGAAGGGTTACTAAAAATGATTGAAATGGCTGAACAAAGCATTCAACCAGATCTATTAGAAGATAGTCAACAACAATTATATGAAGAACTAACGAAAGATTACCAGCAAATCATTACTAATAAGCTTAATGAGTTTGAACATTTAAAAACGAAAGCCTACAATCAGAACGCCGTTCAAGACTACTACTTTGTTTTTCAAGAATTCAAAAAGGATGAAGATAAATATAAAAATAGCTTTGTTGAGCTTAAAAGGTTGGTCGGCCGCAAGTTATTTTGTTACGATGCAAGCCGTCTTTTTTCAGAGTCAGCAATCTATTACAATAATGTTTATTCCTATATTTTCAGCAAATTGGACGACGAAGGTAAATACCGTTTAACGGAGCTTGCCATTGATACTGAAAAAAAGAGTCTGTAGTGATGGAGTGATGAAATGTTTACTAGTCGTAGAAGTATTACCAAAGCAAACAGTCACACCGTTAACACCTTCAACCACAACATAATCGGAGTTGGCCTTCATACATCAAACACGTTTGGAACGATCCAAACGACCAACAACTTTAATGAACAATTTGATACGATTTTTAAAGACTTGAACGAAAGGCGCCAAACCTTAGATGGGAGAGTCGGTCAGCTACCTAACGGCGACACTAGTTTAAGGAATGAGGGTGTTGGCCTAGCTTGGCGCTACGAACAAGCGGAAATTGAGATGGGTGGCAAAGGATCTACCAATTGGACAGACGAGCAAAGACAGGAAATCATGAATAACGGGAAAGTTCGTGGGGCTGAAGGACATCACATCAATAGTGTCAAAGACAACCCGAGCCAACAAGCAAATCCTGACAATATTGAATTTATGAAAAATCGTCAAGAACACCTGGAAAGGCATGGCGGAGACTTCCGCAACCCAACTGAAGGTGACCTGATTGATCGAAACAGTAGATTAGAAGAAATAAATCGCCAACGTGTCTTCAAAAATGAATTAACCGGAATCGGTCTCGCTGCTGCAATTGGTCTTGGGCTTGGATTTACGATTGGTGTCGTTACAACACTTGCTCAAAGGGGAATGACAGTAGACGCTGTCAAAACATCTCTTGGCGTCGGTTTAAAAGCTGGTTTAGAGTCTTCGATGTTGGCTACAGTAAATCACGCTATCGTAAGAGGAATTGGTGAGACAATCAGTCAGGCAATGAGTCAAATAGCGATTCACCACTATGGATTTGCCTTAACAGAAAATCTACTGAAAATGTGTAATATGGCAACAGTCGGAGTCATTGGTTCAATTGTCTTCAGTACATGGTTATATGTGAAACTAAAGTGGAAAGGTCATAGTACAAGAGCTGCATTAACAAAGGCAATGACAGGCTTCGGCACCTCTTTAACCATTCTTTTTGTATCGGTACTAGCCCAAGGAGTCTGGGGAGGATATGCAGGGCTTATTACCTCTCTCTCAATTGGATTAGGAATGGTTATCTTTCAGTATGTCAAATATAATCTTAATCAAAGACTTCTTCAGGACATTACCTATTACTCAATCGAGAAGAGCCGTCCAATTTATCTATAGAGGAGGAAAACGATGGATTATACTGCATTTATAGAAAAAGCTACGTTACAGGATGAACGAAATTGTTTCTCCACAGTTTCTGAAGCGGATGTTCAGTTCCTTCCTGATCCATTGAAAAAGTTTTACTTAGAAGCAAATCCTGTTGACGTAGAAATCGTCTTACCAAACTTCACTTCCATAAAACTACTGCCACTTCACGAATTAGTGGAAGTACAGGAAGAATATCAAGCTATTGAAGGCTTTGTATTTGCCACACTCGAGGGTGACCCTGTTCTGTTAAAGGATCAAAAAGTATTCATAGCAGCCCACGGTTCAGACGAATGGATATACGAACCACTCGCAGAGTCATTTGATCTATATATAGAGTACATGATGTCACTGTGACAACCCGAATTTTCTTTAATTTTTAATTAGACGGTAGGATAACAAAAATCATACGCATAAAAAAGCACACCTGAACTCGTAATACACCTGAGTTTAGTTGTGCTTCTGTTTTAGATTCCACAATGCTGAGTTTATTTCTTGAATGACAAAACTCGGGGATTTTCTATCTTCTACTATCATGAAGTGCTATTGGCACAAAAGATCGTTACTTGTAACCATCACTACCCCAAGTGCTACCATTGATGAATTAGCTGTCGTTATGCAACGTTTAGGTGCTGTTCAAGCGATGCATTTAGAATGCGGAGCATCTAGTGGGTTATTTTACAATGGGAACTACCTAACAACACCTGGAAGGCAAATAAGTAATGCAATTATCATTAAGTAAAAAAACTATCCACCTTCATAGAGCTTTGGAGGTGGATGTTTTTTATTTTCACAATAGCTTTCGCTGCTTCCGCGTTCGACCTTAATCGAGTTTTTTCGGGTTGTCACAGTGACGAATCAAGGTGTTCTGATTAAAACGCTTCTTGTAGTTTTGTCCCAGTTAACTTGGGCTCCAATTGCTTCACTAATAAATCGAACAGGAACCACCATGCGGCCATAGATAATTTGGGCAGGGACATCTAGTTCGACTAACTCTTCATTAAGAAGAACCTGTTTAGAATTAAGCGGTAAGCGCACAATCATATCATTCTTTTTGACTTCAGCAATTTTATCTTTGGAATTCCAATGAACTTCGGCCCCTAATTTTTCAAAAAGTGCCCGAACAGGGACTAAAGTCCTGTCACCAACTACCATTGCTTCGACTTCCCCAACAAAGGGTTCCCCATTTACTACCAAGCCAACAGATTTTAATGAAGCATACAGACGTTTTATGTAAACCTCGTGGCTTTTACTTGCAACATATAGACCTACTAATCTATTTTCTTCCCAAATTCTATTAAACTGAGATAACGGAACATTTGTAGGTCCAACAGATGTCCCTAATTCAGGGGTAAAAGCAGGTTTTTTAAAGGTTTTCGTAAACCAATCTGTATAGCCACCGCCTGAGTATTGACTATGCTGGGCCATAAGACGATATCCTGTCATAGCACTTAAGTTTTTTGCATGAAACAAGTCTCGTTCGTATTGAGAACCTCGCTGTAAGAAATGCCAAAAAATAACACTCCCGCTACTATGGTATGAAATTGCCATCTCGGGATCAATCTCATATGTAAGTTTAATAACAGCTTTTACTTCTGATGCCTGATGAGGAGCCATCCCCTTATAATTTTCAAAAGATGGTCGACCAGGACTTCCTTTAATTATTTCCCAATTAGCATCAAATTGCCGATTTAAATCAATCCCTTTACCATTAGCTTTCCAGCGCTTAAAGTTACTACTACCATTATTCATTTCTATTATTCTCTTATGGTCTGCTGTTGGAAATGATTTTAGCCCTGATTGCTGCAATGTTACCCCATCTGGGTTCATCATCGGAACAAACCACATCGTATGGTTATTTAAAATCGAGCTCACATTGTATCCGCTAATTGTTCGCCCTTCTTTATAAGCCTTGGCGTATTCATCAATCATTTTCATTACTAGATTAGTAGAAATCCATTCTCTACCGTGATTAGAAGCATTAATGTAAGAGGTTGATAGACCTTTACCTAATGAGACAGCATAAATCTCACGTCCGTATTCACTTTTCCCAATACTTTTGTAAGAAATTAAATCTGGGTAAGTACTTGCAAGCCTTTTAATATCCCGTTCCATGATGTCATACGTATACACTTGCATTGGATTGACAATATCAGCTTTTGTCATATTAGGATATAGAAAAATAATGATTAAAATTATGACTGAACAAAGTTGCTTATTTCTCATTTTCTATGATTCCTCCCTTTCTTCTAATAGTTTATCATTTTTTGTCGAATTATGGAATAATTAAAAAAGGTGTACAGCATAGGTGTTTTATGCCAAAAAAGGGTTATTTAAACAAAATTAGTAAGTGGTAAAACCGTTACTACTGCTTCCCAAATTAGAAAAAGCCGCTAACTGGTACATAAAGTTAGCCGCTTCAAATCAATTCAAACTATACAAATATTCTACAATGGCAATCTTGCTTTCCTCGTCAAGGAACATTGCTGGCATATTTCCTTTTCCGTTAACGATTATCTCTAATATTTCATCTTTGGAATATTTTTCATTTAAATTAATTAAGGATGGACCGACAAGGCCCTCCAATGTCATGCCATGACAAGCGATACATGAACTTTGCATAGCTTCAATGGCTTTCATTTCATATTCTGTAAAATAGAAATCAGTTCCCAAATAAGCGAGATCTTCATCAATTGAGGGTTCGTCTACAGCCGCTTCCACAATTACCTTTTCTACAATTTTCATTGAGGTACTAGTATCCGGCTCATAACCGTCAGGTCTATAGTTAAAGTAAATACCTTCCTCAGGCAAGTCACCATAATTTACTCCGTAGTAATTTACCACTACTATTGTTGGATCTGCAAGTCCACTTAAATAGGTACCGCTTAAGTATACTGTAACCTCAAATCTTCTATCATTAGAAGGTTGAGAATAGATGATAGTAATATGTTCGCTATCCTTTATATAACCGGAACTCTTTCTTGCTGTCACATAATTATGTACCCATTCTTTACTAATATAACGTTCATTAATCTGAATATACGATGTAATATCTTGAGCTATATCATTTGCTTTAGGTTTAACGATGGCAAAGTAAGCCGCCCAGCTAAGTACTTGTTGTATAAACAATAGCAGTATAAGTATTGATAGTATGAATTTTATCACCATCCATATACCTTTAAAAAATAGTCTGATTACTCTCATGATGTTCATTCTCCCTAAATAACCTTATTTTACCTACAAATATTTTATATGAACTATTACTTAGTAATCTATCAGCAATAATTACCAGTAATTCAGGTTCGGGTTGTCACTGTGACAAAGCTCTACAAAGTTTTTTCGGGGCGTCACTGTGACAAAGCTCTAACAAAGCTCTATCAAACTCCAATAATTGTATGTTATGATACTTCTATACAAAAATTAGCGAATTTTGGCAACTAGAGGGTGAACTACTTGAAAATAAAAATAATCTTCCTCATTACTGTCATAGTAAGCTTAAGCATTGCTACTTTTAGCTTACTCTTCTATCTATTTGAGATAAAAAACTATGATGTTGTTGATGAGCAAATATCAGAAATTATCGCTACTGGCTTTACTGTCGAGCTTCCAAATATCATTAACGATAGTATGGAGTTTGACAATGGTCAACAAGTAAACACAGAAGCAATAGTTCCTGAACCTGAACTAGTATTAAACACTTCGTTTACTAATGATGATAATGAAGTAGAAGTAAAGAATATTGCTATTTTAACAGAGGGTATAAAGCCTGAGCCATTAAGGGTAGTAGAAACGATCATAACCAACAAAGCTACTTTATCAGAGGATAAAGATTTATCCGAGGAAAACGAAGGAAATGTCCTATCAGAAGAAGATATTTTCCTTCTCTACAATCCAACTTTAAAAGAACTCGAGGAGCAAGCCACTCATAGTCTAAACCTTCTCTTAATGCGAGCACACGACGAATATAAAGAATTAAAAGCTAATGACGAAGAGGTTTCATTCTCATACTTCTATACTAAGTACATGACTGCCGTTAAAGAACTAGAAGTACAAGCAGATGATGCCTTTTACATCATTGTTGATGCTTTACAACAAGAGTTACATACACACGGTTATCATACAGAAGCCGTTGCGACAATTGTTGCTGATTACGAGGAGCTCAAGAAGACTAGGCAGTTGCAAATATTTAAAAAGGTCCTAAACTATTTTTGATTTTTTTCGGGGTGTCACAGTGACACCCCGAATTTACTGTGACACCCCGAATTTCGTGTAAAAGAAACCTAGGTACAGGATCTAGAACCCCGTACCTAGGTTTCTTTTGCATTTTATTAAACTATCTGAGTAGAAATTAGTAAAAAAGATAGATTGTAAATTTTTCCAATTAATACTATTGTTGTAATATTGACTCGGATGTTTAGAGGAAATAATTGTTAGTAAAAAAATAAAAATTAGGAGGAAAAAAGAATGAGTAAGTTTTCAAGTAAGTTATTATCTTTTATGTTGGTATTGATCTTATCTTTAAGTCTAGTGTTTCCAGCACATGCTACAAAAAATCTTGGTGTTGAAAACTCTAACGGGTTTTACGTCATAAGTGAGGAAGTTCCAAGCGAAGCAATTCAGCATACGCAGGAAACGATTGCTGGAATGATTCAAGATCTATATCCTCTTGAAACTATTAAAATAGGAACTCCTTTTAAACTTGTCGGCACAGACCTTTACTATTTCATTATCTACAGTAATGAAAATATTGTCGGTCTATACCGTGTTTTCCAAACGGATTCTGGTTACTATTCAGGAATTTTTGGTGAATATGATGTATTTTTAGAAGCTTTAGAAGAGGTAAGAAAACTAACAACTAAGGATCAACCAGCAGAAATTGTAGTAGGAGATTATGAAGACGTTTATGCTATTGTAAATAATGAGGTATATACATTACTTAAAGATCCAGAAGGTAAACTAACAGGTAAGTCTAAAGTAAAAGAAAAAAAGAAAGAGAAAAAGGTTGGTCCTGCAAAAAAGGTAAAGAAAGAAAAGGTTGTTGATTCTTCTGAAGGAATTGATTTTGAGATTCCTATTTCTGCAATGTCTTCAGCAACTACTTATAAATTTTTACAGACAGGTTGGGCAGAAACTCAAGGTTCACAATCATGGTGTTCTGCTTTTGTTACAGCATCTATTTTGCGCTACAGAACGGGAAAATCTGTGAGCACAATATCTGCAAAAAAAATCATGGAATATACCTTTCCAAAAGTATCAAGTTCAGAACTTACAAAAAAGGCGTTGAGTTTTGATAATGCGATTAAGTATGCTAAGACCCATGGTATTAGTCCAATAAAATCGGATAGCAGGTTATCCTATAGTTCAGTCAAGACAGAAATTAATAATGACAGGCCAGTCTATATGGCAGCCGATAACGTAACAACAGGTGTTAAGGTAGCACATGCATTTGTACTCCGTGGTTACAATGATAATAGTGGAAATTCATTTTACTCTGTGTGGAACCCTTGGTACGAAAAATATGAAAGAGTGTACACAAAGGATAACAGCTATTATACAAATTCGGGAACACAGTACAGATGGTCGAAAACAATTTATAACTGGAAGTAACCGAAAGGAGTGTTTAGATTGATTAAGAAGTCAATCCTAGGTGTTTTATCTACTTGTTTACTATTTATTCTTATAGCTTGCACAGTAACCGAGCATAAAGAAGTTGGAAATAATCCGGATTATCGCCCTATGGTGTTTGTTAATAATCAGTTATTTGGTGATACAGGAGAAACAGTTTCTTCTTTACCTGAGGGATGGAAGCTATTAGGTGCTATCAAAAAGGTTATCAAACAAAATGAACCAATGGAGCACGAAGAATTCACCTCTAACTCCTTAACCATTGGAGATGAAATATATATAAATGAACAAGAGAATAATAGAATTTATGTAAAAATTGATGATGGTAAGTATTTATTATATGAAATTATAAATGACTGATGTTTCGGGGTGTCACAGTGACACCCCGAATTTTCATGCTCACCCATGCTCACCCCCATGCTCACCAGCTCACTATTTCAGCACCCCTATAACCTTCCCATTGATTATTACGTCTTCGCGCTTCATCTGTATTGGTTCGTAGTTGCTATTTTCGGAGATTAATAGAACTGAGTCGCCCATTAACATGAATTTTTTCATGGTGGCTTCCTCGCCGATGATCGCAATTACGATATCACCATTTGACGCGCTGTTTTGGCGATTGACAATAACCTTATCGCCTTTATTGATCCCTGCGCCGATCATGCTGTCTCCTGTTACAGTCAATGCAAAGGTATCGTCTTGGGAATACACCCACTCACTTGGCAAAAGAATGCAGCTTTCGAATTGCTCGTTTACGGTAATGGGAACACCGGCTGCCACATTTCCGATAAGTGGCACTCTGGCATTCAATTCATAATTAACGAACAATCCGCTTTCCAGCTCACTAATTTCCACGTTCTCTGTATCATTCATTTCCGTAGCATAGCTGTATTTTTTCCCGTTCTTGAAATTGTGGTACATTCTCTTCTCTTTCGTTTCTGGTAAAAAATGTGGTCGGCATTTCGGTAGATCGTTTAGGATCTCTCCTTGTCTATCCACACACTTTATTTCCAGGCCGTCCGTAATGATGCCATAACGTACCGTTTGATCTGCTTCTATATAGGTGGCTAACTGCGAATAACCTTCCTCAATCCCAGCCCCAAAGCGTTTGACTTCCGCAAAAATATAGGGAATCATCTCACCATTGTCATAAATACTAACAACAATGTCCACATAGCCTCTTTTTGAAAACTGCTGTACTGGAAACTCCAATTGAATAAGCTCAAGCGGATACCCGTAGGTTTTCGTTAATTGTTTTAATAACCATTGCCGGACCACTTCTTCTCTTGCATTCACATCTACAATTTGATTAGTCAATTGATAGTCCTGAATTGCGATTGACTGAAAAGGTCTCAGCGAGCAATCCCGTTTCATGCGCAAATGCTCATTATTTATTTCCTTTATGAACTTCGATGGTTTTTTTACAGAGGACATATAGAGTAGCTCATTGGCTCTTGTCATCCCTACATAGAGCAATTTCCGTTCCTCAGAGTCAAACGTTTCTTCATCATCGATATCATACAACCGGTTGTTTGGAATTACACCTTCATTTAAATCTATAAGAAAAATAACTTTGAACTCTAACCCTTTGATAGAATGCATTGTTACTAGTTTCACCTTACTAGACTCAAAATCTGGTTGGGTATTACTAAGAATCTCACATGGTATGTTGGCTTTCTCCAGCCCAATACACGCACTTTCAATCAACCGCTTCTCTTTAGCTACGATGCAAATCTCATGACAATCATAGTCATTTAGTAGTGTAGTAATTTCATCAACTAAGAAAGCCAGTTGCTTTTGACTGTCGGCAAAAAATCGATAGACTGGTGGATGACCATGTCGATCAATTAAGGAGGGTTTCACAAAATCAACATTGTTTTTAATGTTCGCATCCTGTTCAATTAATCCAAACGCTGCAGTAGAAATCTCCGTGGTCGTTCGATAATTTTTCGTGAGCATTCTAGATTTCCCGCTCATATCGTAGCCAATGGTCGTATAAGGACGTCCCTTCCCTAACCAGGAATGGGAGTAGATGCTTTGCGTGTTATCGGCAACAAACATAATAGAAGAATGTCGCTTCTCCGAATAGATGCACTTTAAAAACTCCAGTTGCACCTTCGTTAAATCCTGACTTTCATCAATGATGATATGAGTGTATTTCCCGTGGTTCATTTGCTGGGCTTCTTGTAAGGCAAGAAGATTCATTTTCTTAAACGTGATGTATCCGTTCTGCTCAAGAAGATGGTTAAATGTCTCCATTAATTCAAATATCGCAGCTCGTACATTTGAGTTCTTTATTAACTTTTGCGGTGTCCCGCTCCCGCCCGTAGCTCGTCCAATACGGTCGACGTTTTGATAGGTCTCTAGATCAGGGATGTTACAAGCATTAATCCACGTCACCTCATCTAGTAAAAAATAACTGTTTTTTGGAGAAAGAATTTTGTTGTTAGGGTACTTGTCCCTCACCTGATGTATAGCTTTAATCATCATTTGGTTTTCAATTTGCAAGGTAGCTATATTGTAGATTACTTTCATTCTGTTTTGATATTGACTGAAGTACTTAAACATTAAACTATCAATCGTAGAGATCTCTATTACACCTAAGACACCATCTGGCTTAAACCAATGGTCAACTTCTTCTTCGGTTCCCTTCATCTTCTCGTATTGAAATTTAATGTAGTTTAGTAGCGTTTTATTATAGGTTACGAGCAGCACATTATCATTTTCTTCATGGCAATAGTGATGATGTAAAAATGAAATACGGCGCACCGAAACTGTTGTTTTCCCAGATCCTGCAACTCCCTTAACCATCATATGCCCACTTGGTTCTAATTCCACAATTCGCCTCTGCTCCATATTGAGCTTCATAGAAACACCTCCACTAGTCCATAAGGACCTAAAAAACATATTCTTTACAGATATTTCTATTATAACAGGAAAAATTACTCATTTTTACAAAATTTGATAATTTTTTTCACTAGGGACGGTACTACTGCTTCTCAATCCAAAGAATGTCTACCTGATGTGAATGTGATGTCATTGCTAGTTTTTTCTGCGCAAAAAGAAGCATGAGAACCGCCCCCATGCTTACACCCATGCTTACATGCTTACTTCTTTCCACTTCTATACATATTTGAGCCGTTACCTCCCAGTAACTCTTTTATTGATCTCTGACTATCAGAGTTGGGTGAGTAATTGAATGGAAATTGATCAGCAGATTGAAAATCTTTGCGTTTTAATTCCGCTATCGAATTTGTAGTTATATTATTTACGTTCTTCTTTACTTGTATTATTTTAACCGCTTTTGGCAGAACAATCGCAGCTACTGATTCCGTATCGACTTTCGACTTAAGTATATCTCTGTGTAGAGCAACCTCATCAACAATCACTCTTCGGTCAAATTCTTGTTTCTTATTTCTTTCCTCTTTTATCTGATTTATTTGAGGAAGTAATACTTTATGAAAATAATCTGATACAAGTGTATTAACAATACGAAATCTACCAAACTTTGCATTAGACTCATACTTTATTATATAACTCTTATTTTTAACTATTTTCCTAGTAGAGTATAACCTTTCAATCCTAACATCGATATAGTCTCCTCTAAAATGGATGCTCATCACTGGACACAATATATTATTTTTCCGTAGTATAGTATTTGAATGTAAAGCAATAGCTATTTCCAATTTTTGCCGACTATTTTTTATTACTTTATGGAAATAGTATCTATCTCCTCTTCTAACTAGGTTAGAAGTTTTAATATTAAAAATATCTATACTTTGTTTGATAGGACCACTTTGACAAACCTCGGTCTTCAGTTTAACTTTTACTAATTGTGTATCTGCCATATTATCACCTGTTGGAGTATGTATTTTATCTATAATCTTCGTGAAGTTAACGTTGCCAAACAGTGCCGCTTCCATTTACTAAATACCATAAAACCGATATTTTTTTACCTTTCGGGGTGTATTAGGGACTATTAATCAACCTTTCGAAAAACTGTGTTGAACAAACAGTATAAATGAAAAAAACAACCCAAATATTTAGGGTTGCCAGTTGTACAATACAACATAATGGTAACCCGGCGATCATAGTTAAACCTTAGACCCGTAGCTTTGCGTCCCCACCTTTCAATGAGTTTGCCTTTTCAATTATTAAACTAATTCATTTTTACCATATTGAGTTTATTAAGGGGAATACTTTTCTGCTCTTTTTCATTTGGTTTGAGTTCCTAGTTTTTATAAAGAAGCATGAGAAGAACGAAATCGCTCCGCGATGGCAAGAGCTTATCCCTAAATAAAAGTATAAAAAAAAGAAAAAGTATGCTCATTTTATGGTATTGTTTTAATCGCCAAACCAAAACAAAACCCATAAAAGAAAGGCATACTTTTTCTAATGTCGATTATAACATGCATATGTAGGACAGTACATCTCCAAATTTCTAACAATAGCCGTGCTCCACCTCTGATTTTGATTAGATAACTAGTACTTTTAATCAATTATCGGAGGTATTTCAATGGAGCAATATGAACAAAAGATTGAGCTATATTTTGACTTAAAAAATTCGCCAGAATCTACTAGAGAAGCTTATCGAAGAAGAATGAAAGCTTTTTTAACATACTTGGAGAAAATTAATAGACCAATACATGACATGAGTGAAGAGGATATCCAACAATATATTCTTTATCTTAAAAAAGAACGCGGGCTTTCAGCCGGAACTATAAATAATTATATTTCATCAATTAAGTTCTTCTTTACCTACGTACTACAAAAAGAATGGAACCCGCAAAAAATCCCTAGGATGAAAAGAACGAATCAATTCCCTGTCATCCCCTCTAAAGAAGATATACTCGCTCTCATCAATGAAACGACCAACCTAAAACATAAAGCAATTTTTGTTTTGATTTATGGTAGTGGTTTACGAGTAAGCGAGGTCGCAAAACTTAAGATTAGTGATATTTGTAGTAAAACCATGCGCGTTCGTGTAGAACGAGCGAAACACAACACCAATCGATATACCATATTATCTGATATGGCACTTCAAGTACTTCGAGAGTATTTCAAAAGTGAGTTCTCAAATACTACTTACACACTTAATGATTGGCTCTTTCGAGGACAAAACAAAAACGAACACATCCATGTAAAAACGATAAAAAATACGATGATTAAGGTCAGGAATAGTTTAAACCTTGATTCGAGGATCTCTGCCCATACCTTACGGCACTGTTTCTCGACTCACTCTTTAGAAAATGGTGTTGATCCTGTATATATCCAACAGATGCTTGGTCATAAGAGGCTTCAAACAACTTTAACCTACCTGCACATGACTTCCAAAAGTTTCATGGGGGTCAAAAGTCCTTTGGATACCGAAGGTCACCAGTCATGAGCGCTATACAAAACCTCTTTCGAGAGCACTATCAAGAGTATGAAAAATCTTATCTTCCATCTTTTGAACAAGCTAAAGCAGCCAACAGTATCATTCGTTGTAAAAGTGAAGCATTAGGTGGGAATACGTATGCATGTGACGAATGTGGTCATTCCGTAATGAGATATCATTCTTGTCGAAACCGCCACTGTCCCAATTGCCAAGGCGTGAACAAGGAAGTTTGGATAGATAAAAGAAGTAAAGATATTTTGAACGCCCCTTATTTTCACACCGTCTTTACAATGCCAAAGCAACTCCATCGAATTATCTATCATAATCAAAGGTTACTCTATGATTTAATGTACAAATCGGTGGCAGAAACCTTAACGGAACTATCTGCGGATAAAAAATATTTAGGTGCGCAGATCGGCTTTTTTTCTGTCTTGCATACCTGGGGCCAAAATTTACATTATCACCCCCACATCCATACAGTTGTACTGGCAGGAGGCCTTACAAAACAGAACCAGTGGTGTAACACAAGCCAAAAATTCTTTATCCCTGTAAAAGTACTATCTAAGAAGTTTCGCGGAAAATACCTTTATTATTTAAAACAATACTACCAACAAGGTCGACTCAAATTCTATAAGGGTGCACTAGAACATAAGGAACCAAAACAATTTCAAAAACTCGTAGACGAGTGTTATAAACTAGATTGGTATAGTTACACCAAAAAAACATTTGACGGACCTTTAGCAGTAATGAAATATCTTGGTCGTTACACCCATCGAATCGCTATTTCAAATCAAAGAATTATTTCTGTCGATCATGCCAAAGACACCGTAATGATTGGCGTAAAGGATTATAAGAATAATAATGAAAAAAAGATAGTTTCCATGAAGACAACAGAATTTATTCGTAGATTTTTAATGCATATACTCCCAAAGGGATTTGTGAAAATAAGGCACTATGGGATTCTCGCAAATCGGAATAGACAAACGAAGCTAGCTCATTGTAGAAAGCTAACAAGAAGTCCTATCTATAAACCGAAATTTGAAGGATTAAAGACAACAGAAATCGTATCTATTCTCCTCGGTAAAGATGTAACACAATGTCAAAGTTGTAAAAAGGGACATTTAAAGAGCCCTTTTTCAGGAGATACATCGTAAATGGACTGAACAGAATAATTTTAAAGAGCCTCTTCATTGGGGAGGGGGAAATTGTATCTAAAACTACCCATTATGTAATAAAAGCTCGCAGGTAAGTGTTTTAAAAAAGAGCAAAACCAAAATTTAAGGCAAGATCAAAAGATTGAAACCCCAAGGGGGTGCGGTGTATCGCGACTTCATTCTTCTTGGGCAATCAAAAATTTTGCGAATGTATTATGTATAGGTATCGAAGAAGGCACAACGAGCAGCTAAAATCCGCTAGTTGTGCCTTCTTTCGCGCAAAACTTCCGATTGTCCCCTGTTAGAACCGTCCCCACGCTCCCCATGCTTCACATCATTCCATCGCACAAACTTCAACACGGTTTTTCCCTTGATTTTTTCCTTTTATTAAGGCTTTATCCGCAGCATTTATACAATCAAGAACACTTACATTCGTGTCATTGTACTCAGCTAAACCATAGGTTAACGATATTTTTAATTCTTCTTCCTGATATAAAAATGTTATATCTTCCTCAAAATTCCTCCTGAGCTTCTCTACAATATCATACGCCTCAGTTATATCAGTGTTTTGCAGCAGAATTAAGAATTCTTCTCCACCCCACCTGGCAACATGATGGTCTCGAAAATAGTCTTTTAAGAAACTAGCAGATTCTTTTAACACCAAGTCACCACAATCATGTCCGTACGAATCATTAATTTGCTTGAAGTTATCTATGTCGGCAAGAATTAAGGTAAACGGTCTCCGGTGTTGTTGAAAGTCTTCTTCTGCTTCTTTCAGTTTCTCCATGATGCTTCTGCGATTAAATACATTGGTCAATGTATCTGTGTTCGCGTAAACTTCAAGCTTTTGATTTAGGTTAAGTAAGTATTCTTCAGTCGAATCGGTTACTTCGCGGTACAGGTATGTGAGTACAGCTAAAGTAAAACAAACAAAAACAATATTCATCAAAAGTAAAACGTCTAAAAAGACTCCATCTATTTCAATGGAGGGAGTCTTGAAAAGTAGAGACAATGTAACCAAGATGATCGTGTCTAGCAAAACAATAATTGACTTTACTAGGTTAGAAGGTTTCAAAGCGATAAACGTAAGAATAATTGCATGTACTATATAATATTGAAACCCGGCCTCAGAGCCTAGTACATATATTGCAATAGTAGCGTGAATTAAAATTTCTATATGCCCAATATATAATGCCGCTAATGTATGACCTCGTTTAACTAAGAAATACCCACCAACATAAACAAGGGAACTTGCGATATTGACAAACCCAAGAAGCGGAATGTCCATCCAAAAAAATAGGAAAGCCCATAAGAAATGGATGAGAAAAGCAACCTGCATAAATATGTACGTCATGAAATTAATCTGTTTGTTTCTATCCAAGGAAGCACCTTTTCCCATTTTCACTACCCCTTTACCTATATACCTCTGCCTTTTACCATGGTGATTAAATATAGGTCTTTCTTCTTAGTTACATTTTACCATGCAACATAAAACAGATGAAGAAATTCTCTATTTTGTCACAAATCATATTTCCACTACCTATTTAACGATTCAAATTATTCGCAGGATCTCCATCTGGATTACTTCTTTCGTAACCCCCACCATCGTTCTTATCTAAATTCACAGATGTATCTCCGTCACCGTCTCTCCAGTAACCTTCAACAAAGGTTCCATCTGCACGTTCATAACCACTTACGTAATGAGGCTCAACGCTGTGGGTACCAGACACCTCATCAATTGAACTATTAGCTATTTCTACATTATCACTAGTAGTGTTTATACTTTCTTCAGCCGAAACATTTTCATCTCCATCGACTAATTCAACGACACCAAAAGCAACCGCACCTACAGCCGCTGTTTTCGTCAAACCTTTTATTCCCCGTTTTAATTGTTCATTGTCACCATCGATAACACCTTCAACCACATTCGATCCGTTTTCAACTACATTACAAACAGTATGTCCAGCTGCTTTAAGCGTGTCTCCTGTAGCTTTTCCTAGGTCATTAAATCCTTGATCCAAACGATTTGAATCTTGGGTAACAACACTCGCTCCTATATCCCAAACCCCACTTGAAGCTTCACCTAGTTTGTCACCTGCGAACTGAGAGGCATTCTTTACTCCATCACCAATTTCACCTATAAACTTACTACCTGTTACTTCACCTACAACTTTTATAGCTCCTCCTGCAACGGTCCCAGTTACATTACCTACAAATGAGCCTAAACCCTTCAAAAATCCCATACTCAACACTCCTAACCTTGCAAAATATAAAAAGCCTACCTGAAAAAGGTAGACTAGTAGAACAAATCTATCTTATCCGGTAACTCGGCTACCTTAGCAATTGCTTTAGGCCCGTAGCTTTGCGTCCCTAACTTTCGAAAGGTTTGCCTTTTTCAGAATAATAATTGGTATAGGTATCTTTTACCATACCATTATTATAATAGAATAGTTCTATTGTATCAATATCTTCGACAAAAAGAGACAAATTATTAATAGACAAATCAACTTCAAAGTAGCGAGATTTACCACACACCTCTACACCTAAATACCAGATTTATACTCAGCTATTTGCAGTAGCCTTCAATTATTGTGAAATAATTTCCCACCAGTAACACCATTCCACTTTACAGAAAAACCCCGTGAAACAAGATTTTTCGGGCTGTCACAGTGACACCCCGCTGGTTGACATACCTCCCAAAAGGGGATAAATTCAATATATATACGATGTTATCGTTTATTATTCATTAGCAAATGAACTGCTTCTTGCTATGGTGAATACAGCTAGGATATTCGACAAAAAGGAGACTACTAGAACTACTTTTGCACTAATACCATTCTAGTAATCTCTATACATCACTAAGAAATACGGAGGTTAATTTGCAAATGAAAAAATTCCATTTTACCAGCAACAAACAACTACGATCTAGAAAACAAGCATTACTAAAAAAAGTTGCTACCCTTGGAATTGTAACTTCAATGGTGTTTGGTACAACTCTACCAACATTCGCTAGTGTAGCAGAAACAGCTACAACTGTTGAACAATCATTTGAAGTGATTGTGACCTACAAGAATGACGAAGGTAAGCAAGCAGCAATTGAAAAGAGTGTTGAAGTAAAAAATGAGATTTCATCGATTTCTTCACTTCTAGTAGTAGCCACAAAAAGTAATCTTCTAGCATTATCGCAAAATGAGAACATTACCTCTATCCAAGGTAATGCAGAAGTAAATACAATTGGAGAAGTTGTCGGCACTCTCGCAGCTGCCAACTCAGAACAGAGTCATTGGAGCTATCAAGCTGTAAATCCTGGTGGTTTATCCAAAGAAAAAGGAATTACTGGTCAAGGAGTGAAAGTGGCCGTCATTGATTCTGGCGTTGCTCTTCACAGTGATTTAAACATTAAAAATAGACTCTCATTCATGCAAGATAACGTTGCAACTCCTGTTGATGAATCGTCTCCCGATGATCACAACGGTCACGGAACCCATGTAGCAGGAATTATCGCTGCGCAGTTAGATGGCGTAGGTACTGTTGGAATAGCACCAGATGTTGAATTACATAGTCTAAAAGTTACTGGTGCTGACGGAATTGGTACTGTCTTCGATTTAATTCAAGCAATTGATTGGGCGATTAAAAATAATATAGATATCATTAATATAAGTTTAGGTTTAAATGTAGATGTTGCCGCTTTAAGAGATATTATTCATCAAGCCGAAGAAAAAGGAGTTACCATCGTTGCAGCTGCTGGTAATGATAAAGGTCCAGTTAATTATCCTGCAGCATATAGTAGTGCGATTGCTGTTTCTGCTCTAAACCAATCAAAAAGTCTAGCTACGTTCTCCTCAAGAGGAACACAAGTTGAATTTACCGCTCCTGGAGTCGGTGTACCTAGCACACATTTAAATAATAGTTACGTGTTGATGCAAGGAACATCTCAAGCATCTCCGCACGTAGCTGGTCTACTTGCTTTACTAAAACAAAAGCATCCTGAAAAAACAAATATAGAGCTTCGTGCTGAGTTAATTAAGTATGTTGAGGATTTAGGTACCGAAGGAAGAGACTCGCTTTTTGGACATGGTTTGCCATCATTCCAAATCTTAAGTAATGATGACCAAATTAGTCCGGCACATCAAGCGAAAATTGATGAACTAAAAGCACTTTATCAAGATGAATTCTTAACGAACGCAAAAGCTTTTCGTGCCGAATATCAAGATTTAATTCCAGATTCTCTTCAAAATGATTTTGATGGTTTGACTCAACTTATCGAATATTACGAAAATCGAATTCCTATTATTGAAGATATAGTAAATAACCCTTCTACTTATACTTTAGATCAAATAGAAGAAGCCATCAGTTTTGTTACGATTATAAAGGATGCATTTGAACAAGTAATCCTTGCTATTAAAGAATTGTTGACCTTAGAAAAAGATGATGATTTAACGCTACTTCCTCAGTTAGAAATCACTGTTATTCCTTGGGGAATGACTGTTTTTGAATACAAAGGCAGCTTCACCTGGGATGGTTCCTACACTCATGACCAAATTATCATAAAGAATTCTCGCGGTGAAGTGTTAGCCGATCAAGATCTTATTTTCACAGGAGCTAGAGTTTTTATTGACGGAGTAGAGCATTATCTAACTGTTCATATCGCAACTAAGGAGATTACTAGAGGCACCACTGTAGGAAATTACATTAACACTCTATTAGACTTAGGTGTAACCAATATCGTTGTAAAATATAGTGATGGCACCGTCATCACCGATATGGACCTTCCTATGAAAAATGGATTTGTGATTGAAGCAGACGGAGTCATTACGGAAGTAGTCATTGTACCTCCTATTCATTTTATTTTTATTGAAAATCCTGAAGGTATGACTATTGGAGAGTATAAACTGTTACATCCAACTAAAACCATTGAAGTTCAAGAAGCTGATGGAAAAGTTCTTACCGATGATGCCTTTTTAGAGGATGGGTTGATAATCTTTATTGATGGTAAATCTTTCCGTCTGAGTGTTTACATTGATCGAGGTCCTTCAACTCAACCAGATCCTCAACTTGAGGAAAAATTAACTGAGTTAAACGAACTGATTAATCACGCACTGATTAACGACTCACATTCTCTTCTTAGTTATTATCTATCCTATGGATTATCAGAAGAAGAACCAGCGTATGTAGCATTTGTAATGGCACGCGATCTTTTAGCGCTTGCCTATGCTGAAGCTGAAGATGGTTTAGCGGCAGGATCTCTAACTCTTGTGGAAGTAATGGATCTAATTGAACAAATTACAAAACTCCAGGATATTATGTCAGTTAATGCACGCACTTTACTAGACTTAGCAAATCAAGATCGTGATGAAAATGATAATCCTATCGATTATCATACATTACCTTATTTTTACTTTTTATCAACTCCAACTCAATCTGTTCAAGATGCTATTACTACTATAAAAAATAGTGGTTTCTCTACGAACGTGATTCATTTTGAGGATCGAGAAGGTAATGTACTAGATAATAATGCCAACTTAACTACAGGTTCAATCCTGGTAATAGACGGAGTCATGTACCAAATACTTCGTTCAATTCTTGTTGATCAACCTACAACTGTTGATAACTTTACATCTGATTGGGATATGTTGCTTGGCAGAACCCCCAATGTATTTAATCGAGACGGTGTACAAGTTTTTGGAGATGTAGTAGTTGAGCCAGGTTTCACAGTTATGTTTGGTATTGAAATTTTTACAATTATAGCAGATACATCAGTGCTAGGTCCCGAAACTCCTGTTGTACCACAACCAAGTGAACCTACACCTCCTCCTCTAGATCTAACACCAGTTGGGGATATGGTATTCCCATTGCCATACGGTGTCGAGATTGAAGTAGGAGAGTTTAGAGCTATGCAATTCCAGTTGGGCATTTTTTCAACTCGCGTATTTACAAGCGAAGGTGTTGAAATTACTGACCCCACAGCCATTATGGAAAATGGATTTCTAGTATGGCAAGGGGATGCGTTCGGAGTTGGTAAAACGAAGCAATTCAAAATTATCCGTACCGAAAATTTACCAGGTGATGATGATCCAATTGATCCGGTTGTTCCGGCACCACCAGAAGAGCCGATTGATCCGGTTGACCCAGCACCACCAGGAGAACCAACTGATCCGGTTGATCCAGCACCACCAGGAGAGCCAATTGATCCGGTTGTTCCGGCACCACCAGAAGAGCCGATTGATCCGGTTGACCCAGCACCACCAGGAGAACCAACTGATCCGGTTGACCCAGCACCACCAGGAGAGCCAAACGATCCAGTTGTACCGGCACCACCTGTGGAACCAATCGTTCCAGTTGTACCGGCACCACCTGTGGAACCAATCGTTCCAGTTGTACCGGCACCACCTGTAGAACCAATCGTTCCGGTTGTTCCGGCACCACCAGTTGTGCCAACGAATCCTATTGTTCAACTTCCAGTGGGACCAAATCCAGGTGTTTCAATTCCAACTACACCTACTATAGAAGAAGAACAAAAGAATGAGCGTGACCAAAAGTTACCTAAACTAAATAATGAGAGGGTTAATCTAGTAAAGGTAGCAGATCTAGTAACAAAAGCGAAGGAAAACACTCCAACAGATTTTAAAGATGTTCCAAAAGGACATTTTAGTGCTAATGCGTTAGCGACGGCTTCTAAGTTAGGTATCATTAAGGGACGAGATGATGGTTCATTCGATCCTAATGGAAATATAACGAGAGCAGAAGTTGCAGTAATGTTAGTAAGGGCTTTAGGGCTAAATGTAAGTGAAAATGTCTCGTTTGTCGACTCTCAAAACCATTGGGCAGGAAGTGCAATTCAAGCGTTAAAAGATGCTGGTATTATTAGCGGTTATGGGGACGGAACATTTAGACCTAACCAAAGCATCACTAGAGCAGAGATTGCTGCAATTTTATCACGTGTCATTGAAATGAATGGTAAGTTAGGTGCTGGCATATTTACAGATTCAAAAGGTCACTGGGCAGAGAGTTCTATTAATATGCTAAATTCAGCCGGAGTCATTAGAGGAAAAAGCGAAACTACTTTTGCACCGGCAGCAACTGCGACAAGAGCAGAATTAGTAACAATGATTATTCGATTATTAAACGTAACACTGGATTTAGATTTAGAAGTTTAATCCAAGAGAAAAGGTTGAGAGACATAATAAGTCTCTCAACCTTTTTGGGAATCACAAAATCACAGAAATCACAGGTAAGGTTCTAGGCTTCCATTCACAAAACCAAAAAGAAGCATAGGTACCGCCCCCACTATTCCCATTCCCTTAAACTAATTTTTACTTTTTAGAGCGTTTCAACCGCAGTATGTGTGGTAGCACTTGTTTTTCAAGTACATCGTCAATTGTGTAGCCTTCCTCGCCTGGTTCTCGTTGTCCATCTATCTCTTTTTCATCTTTAGGTACATGCCAATGCCAAGGATCAAACTTTTTTATTTCTTCTGGTGTATCATTTGGATGATAATGAGCATGAAATTTTTGAAGTATTGTTCCATTGCCGGCATACCAATCATAATAATATTCCAGCAAATCATTTTTATCGAAGATTTCTCTACATTGAAGATAGCAAGTATCATCAAAAAATTTAATCTTTGCTAATACTTCTCTCCCCTTTTTATGTTCTAATTGCCCTTGGGGTGTTTCAGAAAATGATACGCTAAAAATTTGTTCATAACGTACTTCAAGGTTTCTAAAGGTTGTTTTAGTTATTCCTAGCTTTTTTGGCACTTTCCAACCTCACTTTATACGACAACCAAACGGAAGCATCGGTATCTTCTTCGGTTAATTCCAAAATAGTTTTATCGCCAAAAGCTTCTTCGAAAGTTTTACCATCGTATTTTTCTTCTAATTCTTTTATTGAGTGCTCCAAATAAGTTATTTCATCTACTTCAGGTTCTTGGTTTTCAGCTTCCCAATTAGCTTTTAAAGTAGCAATTGTAAATCGTTTCCCGTTCGATAAAATAACTTCAGCATCTTCAGGTATTTTAGACCACTTATTTCCATCCTTTTCAACACCTATGATTTTCCCATCACGTATCCAAGCATTAATTGTTTGCTGTGATACACCAATAAACTTAGCAACTTCACTTGTTAAGTATGTTACTGTATTTTCTTGTAATGATTGCGTTGAAATGTGTACTAATAACTGGTTAAAATATTCAACAAGCTTCTGACTATTAGATAAGTTATCTTCACTCCATTCGTTTCGATACTGTTCAGTACCTTTTACTGTAAATAATAAGTGCTTAACCAATGTAGCAGTAACTATTATGTCTGTCTCAACCATTTTTTTCGTATAATCGTGAGCAGCAGATCCAGTTAAAATTTCTCTTTCAATTACTGTAGGACGCATAATCATCTCACCTCTTACCTCCATCATATCGTATCACTTTCAATTCGTCAATAAACTGAAAATAAACTGAAAGTACATTTAAAGTTTATTGTTGACATTTATCTATACAAATTATACAAATCAACGCCAAAAAAGAACCTTTCTAGTGCAGGTAGGTTCTTTTTCTTATTGCTCTTGCTTGTTCACAGGTCTTCACAGGGACGGTCTACTGCTTCCATTCACTAAACCAAAAAGATGCACACCCCCCCTACTCCCGCTCAATCAACCCATATTTCACCTTCACCCGGTCCAGCTTCTCTAGCATGGTTTGCGATAAGATGTACAGGAAAAAGACTGTAGCCAGCGCATGAACAAGATCAAAGCCAAAAGCAGAAATGTAGAGAGCCAGCAAAGCTTTAAAGGAAAACTCGGCAGTGAACATAAACAAACTGCCTATATTGATAATTCCACCGTAGATAATAAAGGTCGCTAATCCACCGTATATACACAAAGACAGTCGTGTTTTTCTTAGCTTTCCTTTCTCCGTCAAGATGCCTGCTAAAAATCCAATTATGCCAAAACAAAACATTTGCCACGGTGTCCAGGGACCTTGACCGAAGAAAAAGTTCGAGACAAACCCAGTTAACACGCCGACGAGAAAACCAGCCTCTGCCCCTAACGAGACCCCAGCAATAATCACAATAGCTACGACCGGTTTAAATTGCGGTAGCATGAAAAATGCGGCCCTACCGGCAACAGCGATCGCTGTTAAGACAGCAATAACAACTAACTCTCTTGCTTGTGGTGCTCTTCTTTCAAAGGCGAGCAAAAAAGGAACCAACGTGTAGGTAATGATTAACATACTAATAAAGTAATATTTCCGATCATTTAAAACGTAAATTCCGAAAAGAATCGTCAAAGGAATCAAGATCAGGATGAGTATCAACGCTAGGATTCTGCGCTTACGCTTTGTCGACATAGACCTATCACATCCTCCATCGTTACAGCTTCTTTAAAGAGATGACGAGCCATTCTGTTCGCAGCTGTTGTGTAAAAGCTGTTACCAGCAAAAAATTCCCGGGTCGCATTTGACGTCACAATTCCCCCATCAAAAAATAGGGCACATCTATCTGCGTATTTTGCACAAAACTCAATGTCATGTGAAACCATAATTATCGTTACATTTTTCTCCACCAATTGTTGTAAGATGCGAGCGAATTTCTCTTTAAAAAAGGCATCAAGCCCTTTTGTTGGCTCGTCCAGAAAAATGATCGTTGGTTCTAGCAAGAGAATTTTAGCTAAGGCTGCCCTTTGCTGTTCACCCCCACTTAAGTCATAAGGGTGTCTCTGTAACAAATCTTCTAACTCCGTAAGTCTTGTCACCGCCTCAATCTTCCTTTGTTGCTCTTCTTTCGTGGTTCGTGGATCGATCACTTCTAGCAAGTCTAATTCGACCGTTTTCTTTACAAATAGGTTTTGTGGGCTTTGCGGAAGCATCGCCAGGTTACCAAAAAATCGCTTTTTCATCGCCGTCTTACGGATGTCTTTTCCATGTAATAGCACCTTCCCCCGATAAGGTTGGTAAATTCCGCTCATTAAGGACAGCGTCGTTGTTTTTCCGGTTCCATTGCCACCGACAATACAGTAAAATTCCCCTTCTCGAACATCCAAGGATAGATCCTTAATGACATCTGGCGCATGTTTTTCATAGCGGAACCAGACGTCCTTTAATTGAAAAACGACCTTTTCTGGTCTTGGCTTTTTAGACAAAATAGGTGCATGTAGTTCTTTGCCGCCGCTCCATGCCGCTAACCATGCTCTTGCTTCATTAATCGTTAAAGGACAATTCTCCTCCTCAGGACTTATTCCTTTGGCGATTTGGAGCGAAGAAGGCATCGCTAAAAACATCGGATTTTTCATGTCAAACAAGCTCTTTCCGACATCTTTCGGCGGCCCGTCGGCAATGATCGCTCCCTGCTCCATCACAACTAGCCGGTCAGTAGTAACAACGACTTCTTCTAGCCGATGTTCGGATAGGATAATCGTTGTCCCTAAGTCACGGTTAATTCGCTTTAATGTTTCTAAAAACTCGTTTGCAGCAATAGGGTCAAGCATTGACGTCGGCTCATCTAGAACTAACACAGCCGGTTGCATTGCCATAATTGCTGCCAAGTTCAATATCTGTTTTTGCCCTCCTGAAAGCTCGGTGACTTTTTTGTGGAACCACGTTTGAATTCCGAAAAAACTAGCCATCTCCGCTACTCGTAAGCGAATCGTTTTCGTATCATATCCCAAACTTTCTAGCCCAAAAGCCAGCTCATGCCACACTTTATCGGTAACAATTTGATTTTCAGGTTTTTGAAGCACAAAACCTATGTTAGCGGCTTGTTGTTTCAGCTCTATTTGTTCGATCGGTTTACCTTGAAAGAGGATTTCACCTTCTCTATCGCCATGGGGAGTAAGCACCGATTTTAGTTGACGTAATAACGTACTCTTTCCTGAACCCGATTTGCCACAAATCGTGACGAATTCACCGTCATTTATGACAAGATTAATTCGATCAAGCACTCGTTTATTTTCACCTGGATATGAAAAGCTCACATCCTTAATTCGATACGCTTCCATGTTAGTTCCTCCTCGATTGTCATAATAATCGGTAGCGTGCAAAGTGTTATGTACCCCATGTAGACGACGTAACTAAAGAGCGAACTATCCGTTGTCCTAATCGACGGAAAAAATCGAACCGAATTCTGTCCAAGCAAAGCACCCACAAGAGTAATCGCAATGGTACAAAGCAATAGACAAAAGACCCATCTATCTCTCTGGTCAAAGCGATAGATCGAAAAACTCGTACGCCCTGGTAGCCCGTATCCTCTTGATTTCATCGAATCCGCGGTTTCTATCGCATTTTCCAACGCCCACGTTGTCATGATCGAGAGAATTCTTATACCATTTCTCATTTTATGCCAGAGGTTTCCTTGTGAAATGTCTCGCCCGACACATTTTTGAGCAAAGGAGATCTCTCTTGTTTTTTCAATATACCTCGGCACAAATCGTAGCACCATCGAAAAAAGTAGCGATAACGCAGGAATAACTCTACCAAACAAGTAAATAAACTTATCCGATGTCATTACTACGTTATAGCAAGAAAACCACATAATGACGGTAACAAACATAACAGCGGTAGAGACACCATATAAAATCGATTCAAGTGTGATTGGATTGCCACTTTCTAAGTAAAACAAAATGGTGACCCCTTGATGATTAAAGAGTGGATTAAGTGCAGCCATAAATAAGAGCATAGGAAGTAGAAAAACAACGTTAAAAAACACTCCTTTTTTCCCCTTTACCATGATGGAGAACGAAAAGGCGCTGACGAATGCGATCGCTTGAAAAATAGGGTGAGAGAAAAACATACTACACCCGATCACTGCAACAAAATAGATAAAGAGATTTATCGGGTGTAGATTAGCAAAGCTATTCATTCAACCATCAACCTCCACCGGTGGCTTGATACCCGCCTATATCTCTACCTAAATCACATGTATAAATCCATTCAATTTCATCGTTATTCTCTAGCTGGTATCTACTTGCTCCGTAGTTAGGAAACCACCCATTCACCCTATACATCCAACCACTTAGCTCACCGCAATCAAATTCATAAATATTATTAATTCCTTCGATATAATTACTGTTATAAATAGGTGTCATCACAAATTCCATGTGGATGCTATGTTTGCGCATTTCTCTTAGCAACACATCAAAAACAGATTCCCCTTTATGAAAAGAAACCGTTCGTTTAGAGTAAATGACACCATCGTCTGGAAGCACTTCGATTTTATCTTTATTAAATAAATGCATGTTATTTAAAATCGTTTTTGCCGTCACCGATAAGGTCGCTGTGTAGATAATCTCATCGTCCACATCGACATCTTGCCACTCTACTGGCTGTGGCTTTCCTTCTGGGACTGGGTCGGTTAAATACTTATCCTTATCACCCTTCTTGTTGTCTTCGGCAATGATTTTCTCTTTCTGTTCTTGCTTACCAGGGGCTTCTTTTACTGTTTCAGGTGTTTTGGTACTCGGTTCTTGCTTCGTTGGTACTGTTTCTTTTTTCTCATCCTGAACGTTCTGCTTTGGTTGATTTACATCAGAATCGGTCACCTTTGCATCATCATTCGGCTGCAGAACTTCGACAGCCGGTTCGTTCTCTTGCTTTTCTTCCGGGCATTCCTTGTTTTCTTCCTCAACGTCCTTCGTTGTCTCTTCGTCTTTGTCTGAAAAAGTGGGCACTGGCCGCTCAACGTTGGTTTCTGGCTCTTGCTCATGTGCGTCTTCATCTTCACTTGTCTGTTCTTCTGAGTAAAAAGCCAGATCATCTAACGGAACAACATTGTCTTTCGGTCCCATAAAAAAGGAAAGCACCAACAAGACGAGAAGTGTTCCTGCCAAAATCGACAAGGACTTTATTTTCATAGATGTACCTCCCTCATCGCAGACATAGATAAGGAGTGCAACACCCTAACATCGGTCATATCGTACAAGCGATGTTTTCCTTCTAAGAAACGCTGATATGCAACTAGTGCATACATCGCTTGATCTGTTGCCATCGGGTCAACTAACCCTGGTGCCGCTCCACCATTTCCAACCTCACCACGCTTAATATGGTAAAACCCACCCTCTTTTGCTGAAAAAGAAAGCAAGGCACTAAGAGCGGAATTACCATTTTTCACAAACCTTTGATCCTTGTCAGCATCAATGCCAAGACCAGATAGAGCCACAACGACTTGTGCTACACTTTCAGCATTAAGGGAACCCCAGCTTCGATAACCGCCGCTGCGATCTTGTGCAGCAGATAGCCACTGAACCCCTCGGTCGATTGCTGCTTTAACATCAGCACGCTGATGATAATATGGGGTTAAGCTTTGAAGCGCCATGGCTGTAATATCCGGATCTGCTTCAGGCGGATTCAGCCCCAATGCCCAGCCGCCTCCGGTAATTTCCCTTGCCAAAATAAAATCAATGAGACGTTGCCTTGTTGTTTGTGTCTTCACGTTCTCTACGATCGGAATCTCGTAGTTCTTACTATCAAAGGCAATTAACGCAAAAATCGGGCCATTAATTCCTTGGATTGTGACATAGTCAAAATCAGCTAACGCCTGACGAAGATCATACCCAGCCACATCGCGGATATCTTTTCCTAGCGCTGTTAGTGCTAAAATCACTCTCGAATGCTCCGTCCCTTTACTACGGTCTAATCTTCCTTCCGTTTTGCTAGCTGTCGCCGGCATTAACCTTTTGACTTCTTTCACGACATTCGCGTAATACTTTTCATAATAGGACTCGTTTACTTTTTCATTCGAGCGGGCAAGACCAAAAATCGTCCATTCCCCAGCAATACTACCTACCGTCGGGTCTGGTACCATTTTTTGCATAAACGTAGCAGTTTCACTAATGACTTGGTTGATCGTTTCCGATCTGTCCACCGTCGCACCACCTGGATCTCGTGCCGGTCCACCTTGGAAATGGTACGCCCGCATGGCAACAACAATAGCCATTTCTCTTGTTGCTAGATGTTTCGGTTGAAAATAGTGGTCATAGCCCTGCATTAAATCAGCAGCGATAATGGCTTTGACAGAAGACTGGGCCCAGGTCGCGACGTTGCCAATATCTTTTATTTGTGTATCAGGCTGGGCTGTAGGTAATGCTAATGCTCGGGCGATGATCGTGGCCATTTCTTCCCGTGTGATTTGACCATTCGGTAAAAATTGTGAGGATGTATAGCCGGAGATGATTTTCTCTTTATAGCCAGCATTCACATAAGGATAAAACCAATCGTTTACGCTGACATCGGTAAATGACACGGTATGGCTTATGTTCGTATCAATCCCTACTATCGTTACGATCAGCTTCGTAAATTCTGCTCTTGTTATCGGATTTTTCGGGTGAATTCTTCCATCGTTTCCTTTGACGATTGATTTTTCGGTTGCTTCTCGTATCGCATCATAAGCCCATGAAGAGATAGCATCAGCATCTGTGTAAATAGATGCAAAAGGCCTTTCGTTATTTTCATTAGCTGTAACAACAGGAGAAACAAACATAACAAGAAAAAAGACAATCACAAAGCTGATGCATTTCCTCCATTTTTGATTTAGCACAAATGATCAACCCCTTTTAGATAAGGGTTGCTTTCAGCAAACCTGAAAACAACCCTCTTACTAGTTAGAATTAACGTTTTTCACGATAATCGAAAGCTCTCATCGCAACGACGATCGCCATTTCTCTTGTTACATTAGCTTTTGGATGAAACGCATCACCATATCCTGTCATTAGCTTCAATGCGGAAATACTTTCAACGTACGTTTTAGCCCATGAGGAAATATCGTTACCGTCTTTGTATACAACACTTGATGGTATAGCATGTAGATCAAGAATTCTAGCGATCATGACAGCCATTTCTTCCCGCGTAATGGCTTCACCCGGGAAAAATTTGTTGTCATAGCCATAAATAATTCCATTAGCGGACGCTGCTTTGACATAAGGATAGAACCAATCGTCTGCCTTCACATCGGTGAATGGGTTCGCGATATTCGTTTCTAATGCTATATCAAACATACTCACAACTAATTTTGCAAACTCCGCTCTGGTAATCTCCTTTTTCGGATGGAACTTCTTGTTATAGCCATCAACAAAGCCTCTCTCTGTCGCGTCTTGAACGAGCCCATACGCCCATGACGAGATATCTTTGGCATCCGAATAGACATCTTTTAAAGGAATGCTTTCTTTTGTTGTCGGAGGAGTATTTCCACCCGTTTGAGGAGAAGTCCCTTCCCACTGAGCTAAGTCCTGCCCCAAATCTGCACCTAAGTTCGTCGTGTAACGCCATTGTACTCGGTCACCGTTCTGTAACGTGTACTTACTTGCCCCATAATTAGGGTACGTGCCGTTCACGTTATACATCCAGCCACTGCCGCTACCATGATCGAATTCGCCGTCACCAGCAATCGACTCCACGTAAACACTCTCATATCGATCAGAGTAGGAATACTCATAGGCAATACCTCGGCGATCCATCTCTCTTTTTACGACATCCCAAACCGACTCGCCAGGTGTGAAAGTAACGGTAGTTGGCGATAAAACATAGCCTTTATTTATCGTCTGCTTATCAATCGATAACACGATTGTTGATGTAAAAGGAGGTGCGTCACTACCACTACCAGGGGCAGAACCGCCTGTATCCCCGTTACCACTTTTAGCCTTTGTGGAATATACAACAAAATCTGTAAAATGCTTCGTTTTTACAATCAGATCATTTCCATTTTCATACGCATATTCATCCTTCCCGCTCGTTAACCCATCTTGGTTACTACTGAACTTTTGAATAGAAGTGACTTCACCACTTTGAATAAACGCTGCCTCTTTACCTGCTTTTCCTTCAAATGTGATCTCCACATAATCACTAAAATAAATGCTTTCGTTTCCACCCATCGTAAAAACGTGATAAATCGTTTCTAATTCTCGATTAGAAGGAAGTAGGCTGCCTAGATTAGTTCTTAGCTCATCGTTTTCATTTTTCACAGTGATTAATTCTAATGCTGCAGACTCTTCTGTCATCATAATTCCTTGCAGGAACTCAACAGCAATTGCCCCTCTTGCTACAGAAAGCTGTGGCAACGGTACGTTAGCAGGGAACTCAATGAACGTCTTTGTTTCAGTATTTTCCGGTAATATAATTTCAACGATTTTGTTTTGGTCAGACTCCCCGACTCGAATCGTATATTCTTTGCCGTCATTTGGAATTTCTAAAGGTTGGCCGTTTTCTGTCGGAAGTGGCACAATCGTACTCGGCTCATCCTCTCCGTTGCTGACATCTGTCATATCGTAGAGACTCGTTTTGCCTTTCATAAAACGATCGTATGCTACAAGGGCATACGTTCCTTGATCCGTCGCCATCCAATCCACGCTACCGCCCTTGGGATGAACAAAGCCACCCGTTGGTACCGCGTAAGTAAGTAAATTATCCATGGCTGAGTGACCGTTCTTGATAAATCGCTCATCAGTATGTGGGTCAAGTCCAAGGCTTGTTAAGGCAACAACGACTTGTGCAACACTTTGAACGTTTTCAACCCCCCAGCTGGCAAATCCCCCTTGGTCATTTTGCACATCAGAAAGCCAAGCAAGCGCTCGATCAACAGCAGCTTTCACATCTTCATTTTCATCATAATAAGGGACTAACGCCTGCATAGCCATTTCTGTAATATCTGGGTCTGCAGGACCTGATAGAGACCAGCCACCACCTGACTTTTCTCTTTCTAAAATGTAGTCCAGCATTTTCGCCCGTGTTGTCTGGTTCGTTACATTAGGATCGACAGGAACTTCATATTGTTTCGAATCGAAAGCAATGAGTCCGAAGATGGGTCCGTTTATCCCTTGGCGAGTGACGTATGTAAAATCAGCTAATGCTGCGCGAATGTCGTAGCCTGCTACATCATAAATGTCTTTCCCAATTGCCGTCAGCCCTAACATTAGACGCGAATGTTCAGTTCCTCTATTTGCGTCCAACCTTCCTGCTGGCTTTCTAGCAGTTTCAGGCATTAGGCGTTCTACTTCTTTAACAATATTGTTGTAATACGTGTCATAATAGCCTTCTGGAACATCATAATTACCACGCGCTAAAGCTAGAACCGTCCACTCTCCACCAGCAGTTCCAAGTGTCGGCTCGTCAACAGTTTCGACTAAATAGGACAGGTGTTTATTCAATTCCTCTGTTACGTCTAAAAGATTATTTTTAGTGCCGAGTTGTTTGACTGCTTGAATATCAGCTATCGTCTGGTTTAATGCCAGTACTTTGGCATCTACTTCTGCTTGTGTTGCATCTTCATTCGCTAGTAACTCTTGAGCAGCTTCTATTACAGCAACTAACGTTTGCAGTTGTTCTTCTAAGACCCAGTAGTGTGTTTTTGCGACATCTTCACCGTCCACACTAACTGATAGTGAATCTTTTAATTGCTGTGCAGCTTCGAAAGCTGCTAGTAGTTCTATTTTATCCACTTCGGTCACGTCGCGGTTGAGAGCATCGTATGCCGCTAGTACTGCTTCAAGTGCTGCATCCACTTCTGATTGACTGCTTTCCATAGTTGTGAGCGCTTTATACGCGTCTCCATAAGCAATCCGCATTGATTCGTTAGAAAGCAGCTCTTGTTTATTTGGATGACTATTAATGATCGCAATTTTTTCTGTCAGGGCATCCTTATGAGCAGGAGAAATAATTCCACCTGAACCGTCAAAGCTTGAACCTAAATCTTCTCCAAAGCCATAGACAGTAAATTGCCAGCGAATAACATCCCCGTTCTTCACCTTCGTATCTGATGCTCCCACATTTGGGAAAATATTATTTACTGCATACATCCATCCCGACATAAAAGAATAGTCAAATTCCCCTAACCAATCAGGCTCATATCTACCAAACTCTGAACCTATCTTATCCATAATGTAAGAAGGAATGTTCACATCCCCGGGGTTTGGGTCATACACTTGGGACAAGTAAAAACTACTTTCAGGTCTTCCAGTATTCCGGTAATTACCAGAACCTAATACCTTCGTAATGACTTTAGCAACGTTATCTCCCTCATCAAAAGGAACTAAGATCGGTTCTAGGATATAGCCTTGACCTAATGTGAATTTCTCTACCGTTACGGTCACATATCCCCCTGACGGATCAACAGGTTTCTCTGAAGCAGCCATGCTCAAAGTTGGACTAATCAAAGAAAAAAGCATTAAAATGGTTAAGCACAACGCCATGAATCTACTCGTTTTTCTACTAAACAATGTCGTTCATCTCCTTTTATTTTTCTCAAACAAAAAACACCTTTCCCCTAAAGTAGAAAGGTGTTTGCCTTTTGGACATACGAATACCATCCAAACAAAAATACAAAAACACATCTCTCCTCCCATCCTCGTGGAATTATAGATAAAAAATAAATGGCATGTCTCCTGGCTTCGCTTCATTGCTTCACTAACTCCTTCCCGTATAAATACAGTGGATTTACGTTAGCCTGCTCTGCGTTACAGTGGCGGGACCGCGTCAGATTTACACTGACTTCCATATTAAGCTGTCTGTTAAACAGCACCTATTTATTTAAGACTATTAAATTTAGCACTACTATAAAAACTCTTATTCCGTATAGAAAAATATTGAAAACAGATACAGCCAATTGTAGAATTCCGTTGTCATTCAAGCCCCACTCTTCCACGGATTGATAACTTATAACTTCAAAAGGAAAACCAATAAAATGACCATTCTCATTGGAGATACATTGAAGCAACCACCATCTAATCTACTAAACTAGACACTGCAATTCCCACTATTGTCAATATTTGTTTAAAATTATCATAAATGAACAAAGTTTAAATTACAATACTTTTCAACAACTCGGTTGTCATTGGGCAACAATGGGGAAGGTTCCCCACACTTCCCCATGCTTCACACCCTAAAATAATCAAAATCTACAAAACCACCTGTTACCTTTGTCGCGTATGAAAACAACGCAAAACGATAGCCCATGAAATGGTCTAATTTATAGCTCATCTGCAAAGTATTACCAACTAAGTTCCAGTTACTATTATCTAAACTATAATAAAAATATGCCTTGTCTGTCTGTTCCCTATAATCAAAATCAATCCTAAAATATACCCGCTCCTGTTCAATGCCGAGGCTTTCTATTACCTCTGGCACACCAGAACTAGCATTTACCATGACAATCTCTTTAAAGCCTTCATTCATTCTCACACCAACAAAACCAAAATCCTTTTGAAAAGCCGCAAACCCAGCGATGTCTCCATCCTTCATATTAACTGTTTCAATCGCTACATTACCTGAACAGGTAGGTCCAAAGGTTCTTTGAGTAAGTGTATTCCTCGCATCCTCCAACCCTGTGCTGACTCTTCCGTTTTTCAGCCTCATATACCCAGGGCGCTCTGTTAACGACCAGTTATCATTGTCCGAATTATGATTCCATTGCCATGCTAATTGAAGGGAATTATTAAATTCATCAGACGTTATGATGTTACTTTCCACTTTATTACTACTAGCTGGAATAGACATCTGTTTCGGAACAGTACCATTCTCCCCAAATACTGGCCAATTATCTTTCCATTTAACTGGAACGAGACAAGGAACGCGACCTACTGAGCCATTATCCCGAAAAAGAAACCCATACCAGCTGCCACTAACCGTATCAATAATTCCTCCTTGCGCTGTACCACTCGGGTCATTCACGGCAATCCTGCCCTCATATTCACCATCAATACGATCTGATCGGTGTACAAGCTGTGTTCGATGTCCATTTTTGGGCCATGTTATCGTAAACACATAATAAAATCCATTAATCTTATGGATATGTGAGCCTTCTGCTGCAAGAAGGACTTCTTCTTTCGCACATGCCACTAAACTAGCATCGGGAATAATTACTTTGTTTAGTCCCCCTTCTTTAATGGCAGTTGCATCTTCTGTAAGTTCAATAATTTTGATGTCGCCTCGATCGTAAACCAAATACACACGTCCATCATCATCAAATAATATCGACATATCATGGTAATAGTTGTCTAACGTTGAACGTTTCCAAGAACCTCTTTCAATATCATTAGTTGTAAAAATATATGTCTTCCCGGTAGACAACGAGCCTACAACTAAATAATAGGTTCCCTTATGGTAGCGTAAACTACTTGCCCATGAACCCTTGCCATATTCATGTTTTCCGTTTGTTAGCGTTTGTTCATCATTTTCAGCTAAGACGTCATAGACATAATTAACGATTTCCCAAGTTACAAGGTCATAAGATTTCATAATTGGGACCCCAGGGTTCATATGCATCGTCGTACTCGACATATAATAGGCATCCCCTACTCGAATGACATCTGGGTCTGGTATATCTGTCCAAAGGATTGGGTTTTCAAAAGTATCTTGTTTCTTTACGTCCTCATTGACCATAGATTATTGTCCCTTTCTTTTTTCCGATAGTATGTTTCTATTTTACATACTTAAAGTTCATTCCACAAAAAAAGAAGCATGAGTGCCTCCCCCATGCCTCCCCTTGCTTCTTACCACTCCCCGCGCATACGAGCCTGAACAACATTTGTGTAGAACTGCTCGTAGCTTGCTACATCTAAAGCTCTATAAGCTGTAACAAAGTCATTCCACTCTTTCTCAAAATTATCTGGATTAGCTAACGCAATTCTTGAGTAGTGACGTCTAATAATTTCATTCGCACGCTCATCAAATATTTGTGGCGCAGATCCTTGTTCCATATTTGCACTCCAAGCTGGGTACCACGGTCGATCATCAGGACCAGCGAACAACTCAGAGAATGTTTGGATCCCGTAAGCCTCAAGGTACTCTCTGTCTGCAGCAGTATACGTAGCAAGTGCCACCTCAGGTTGTCTTCGTGGTTCAACCGCATTTCCGTCAGCGAACGAGCCATTAATTCTAGGCCAGTTCCATTCGAATGACTTCATTCCTATTTTTTCTTTTTCTTGTTCATTTTGAGTAATTGTAATTTGCTCTGCCGTACGGTAGTAACGACCATCTTCATCTACAAGGTAATGCTCTCCTTCAAAGCCCCAAAAGACAAGCTTTTGAATTTCTTCTTTCAATAATTCATTCCAGTATTGAACAATTCTTTCTGGATTTTTTGCATTTATCGTGATCCCTACGCCACGGTTACCTACAAATGCAGGAGGATCTAGATACTGATCTTTAATACCACTATCGAATACTATTGGTAAATCCATAAATTCCCGGTCATGGTTTCCAGCATCTCTCAAGGCGTTACTTGCATCTGCAAACTGCCAGCCATAGTCAAAAAATCCTAATACACGACCAGAAGAAAGCTTTGCAATATACTCATCGTAGTTTGATACAAATAGTTCTCGATCAAGTAACCCTTTTGCATTAAGATCGTTCACCGTTTTTAACCAACGCTTTGCATAGTCAGAATCTGCGAATACTTTAGCTTCGTGTGTCTTCATATCAACCATTACCCCACCATCGTTAGGGTAACCCGCTAAATGGTTTGGAATATTGGAAAATGCAAAAAATCTCCAGTCGTACGTCAATCCCGTAAATGGTATGACATTCATTCCATCAATTTGTGGGTTTTCAGAAGCATAGCGCTCTATTAATTCCATATACTCATCCAATGTCTTTATTTGAGGAAAACCGTATTCTTTCAGAATTCCCCGTTGGATCCAGAAAGCACCTTGGTCAATATTTGGATTAGGAATAAACTCATTTACATCTGCTCCAAAAGGTAAGTAATAAATATTTCCATCAGGCATTGTAAATCTATCTAGGTATGGGCCATAAGCTGCCAAAATTTCTTGACCATGTTCTTCAAGAAGATCGTTTAGCGGGATAAATGCTCCCGCATCTAGCATCGTATCAATGGCAGCATCGGGTATGACAACGTCTGGGTAATCGCCGCTCGCAACCATTAACCCAATTTTCGTATTCATATCACCAACAATATGTTCAAGCTTAAAGTTAACACCAGTTCTGTCCTCAAGAATTTTTCCAATTCTAGTCGTATTGGTATCGAGATCTTTCCCAGGTACTGCAGCGTTAAAATAAGTATATGTTATTGGTGTTTTATCCTCTTTTTCTACGTCTACGTCTACGTCATTCTGTTGTTCATCATTCGTATCAGTTGAAGCATCATCAGCTCCAGAACAAGCTGTAAAGATTACTAGCATTGATAAAAGTAATAACAATAATACCGATAATTTTCTCTTGAACATCTTACATATCCTCCTTCGGTAAAATAAATTTGCACCATCAGATTCATAATATTATCCCTTCTCCTACTTCCCCCCTCACACCAATAAATATTAAGCGCTTTCATTTGACCGCAACCAAACTTCAGGTATATTGACCCTAATAAATACTGAAAAACACTAGCACCATATAAAATTCCTAATATTCAGTATTTTCACAAAAAAACTTCACCCAAATCTAAGGGATCTTTGTTAAAATAATGATATACAAGAAATGGTAGCTGTCTCAACGGTAAAATAATGCGAATGGAGGGTAAGAAATTGTCTGACAAATCTACAATAACCCCTTATGGCTCATATCTAATTAGTTCTCTTTTTAAAGAAATTGAGCAGCCTCAAATTGCTAGCATCTTTGTTGTCGGTTGGGAAAAGCAAGAAAAAGCAGATTACTATTGGGATGGATTACAGAGAAAAGATATAGATACCTATGTTTTTCAATACACAATCTCCGGTAGCGGAGTACTGGAGTACCAAAATAAAAGGTATCGAATGAAACCAGGCGAAGCGTTTATTGTAAAAATTCCTAGCCCACATACTTACTATCTTCCTCATGATAGTGCCAAGTGGGAATTTGTCTATTTAACCCTCCAAGGACAGGAAGCGTTAAAATGCTGGTCATACCTACTGGAAAAATTAGGACCTGTTTTTCAGATACAGGCTGATTCGTCACTCATTCAACTGCTTATGCAGATTTATCAGGACATTGCAGATCGGAAGGTATCTGACATCTATACTTCCTCAGCTAAAGCTTATGAATTTATTATGGAATTCTATCGTTTTTATAAAAGCAAGACACTTGCGATATCTGAATTACCTGACCCAATTTCAAAAAGTGTGTTTTATATAAGAACACATTATGAAAAACAGATTAGTATCGAGGATATTGCGGAATATATCGGATTATCAAAATATTATTTTATCAAAAAGTTTAAAGAACATATGCATATGCCTCCACTTCAATATTTAACGAAAACTCGAATTGAACAGGCGTTCCGGCTACTAACACAAACGGAAATGCCGATTAAGGCAATTGCTGAAAAGGTTGGCTATGCAGACGCAAACTATTTTCATAAGGTTTTTAAAAAAGCTGTCGGTGTATCCGCAGGACAATTTAGGGAAAATCGTTCAAATTCTCTGTTGGAACATTTGTTAATTGAGTAGAAGGGAATGAAGGACGGGTTCCTTATGAGTAAAATATACGAATGCGATGACTGTTACGGATGCAAAATTCGTTCAGCTTGGACGGAAGCAAAAGAAGGTAACAGCCTGAAATTAGTGCTAAGTCTAAATTAGGATTTTATTCTGTTTTACCAGTGCAAGCCGACCTCCGACATATTAAAACTCACTCCTTCTATCAAAAGATATAGTTTAATGGGTAAACCAAACCTAAACAAATACAACAAAGCCTTCCGAGTGTAGGCAACGGAAGGTTGTTTGGTCTGTTCATTGTTTTTGTATATAATGTATGTTTTCATTCTATCATTGAAAAGTCTCGACATACCATGTGTCTATGTCTAGTTCAACAAATACAAATACCTTATCTTCTTTTGTTCCATTTTCTTATTTAAACACATCATAAATTTTACTTTCACCATCTTTATACCGACAGATAACGATTTGTAAGTTTTGCATATTCCAATCTAACGAGCGTAAATATAAAAATGAATGATCCAATTCTACAATCTTGTCGCCAGTAAGATATAGTAAATCAAAATATTTATCGTATTGCTCATTATAACCTGGTGTTTCGATATTTATTGGACTATACAACCCTGATGGCTGTTGTGTAGTATTTTTTATTACCCTAGTAGTAATATTGTATTCGTAAGTATATAAAAATTCATTAGACATATCATCATTTCCAATATAGATTGTTGTACCATCTTGAGATACAGATGCCAACATCATGGAGATGTCATATGACTTCAAATGTTCATATGATATCCGATTCGTAACTATCGAGTCTAGCATATTATATACAATGACTCCAAATGTCCCCTGAATAACCGCTATTTTGTCATCAGCATATAAAAGTCGGGGCATTTCGGAACCTATATTCATATGTGCAATGTCAGACAAGTCTACTGATAATTCTTCACCTTCATTACCAGAACTCTGAACAGCCTGTTCGTTTTCTATACCTGTAATAGGAGCTTTTAGAAAAGAAATGCTTAATATAAGAAAAATAGCTGTCGCAGAAGCCAATGCTGTCCAATAAAACGGATTAAACCTTCTTGATTTATGGATATTTCCTTGTTGAATTTTCATTTGAATCTTTTCACTTTCTCTACTCGTAAATTCAACATTCTTATCTAAATAAGATTTCACTTTTTCTGTTATCTCCTTATCAAAATTATTCAAGTTTACTGCCCCTTTCTAGTTTTCTTTTTAGAGCATCTTTTCCGCGTAATAGTCTTGATTTAACCGTATTTATACTAATATTGAGTACATCACTTATTTCCTTCATATTCATTTCCTGATAGTAATATAGAATAAGAACTTCCTTGTATTTTCCTGAAAGACTAGCGATTTGTTTAATCATTTCAACTGAATTATGTTGCTCAATATACTCATTTTCGGATGATTGACTTGTATTCAATGGATTGATTTCTGATTTAAAAATAAAATTCTTAATGTTCCATCGTTTCCGATAATCTTTACATTTGTTAATGGTAATTCGAATTAGCCATGTCTTATAACTAGCTTCATTCCGAAATTGCTCCAAGTTTTGATAACAAGAAATAAAAACTTCTTGAATTATATCTTCACACTCAACTTCATCGTTTACATACAAATAGGCGATTCGTTTTAACTCTGATCCATACTTCTGCATTAACTGATACAATAGGACATCCTTATTTGTTTCTATATCGTTACTTTCTTGAAAAAACATCACTCAACCTCCCTTCTAAAAAATTAGACGAATGTAATAATGGCTTTGACCCGTTTTTTTATCTCTTATCCATGTAATTTTGTGGCAACAAAAAAGCCTTGTTATTTCGTTCTTAGGAAACAACAAGGCTTTTTAACTCGCTTCTAGTAATACTTCTAAGGATAGAACAGTTGTGCAATTGGCTACACAGACTCGCAACAAAATCCGGACTGCAGATTTCACACATCACGATCTTATACGCTTCCTCTAGTGTACGGTTATATCTAGTAATGAATTGTTATTATCTATAATAAAATTGTCAATGCACTACATCGCTTCATTGTTATTGACATACTTCTGCATTTTTTCTTTTACATACTCGTAAAAGATATTATTTCCTTGGATGTTAAAGATCATCTTTGCATTTTCAAAGTCCTCTAAGTATCCATCTATCTTTAATAATGCTTTGCATAGTCCTTTGTGATAATAGAGATCTCCTAGATAGTTTAGTTTATTTGAGGCTGTACTTTCCTTTATCCCTAATTGAGTATATTTTAATGCCTCGTTATAGTCGCATTTCAAAATATAGAAAGTGGACATGTTATAGTATAACTTAATCTGTATTAACCCTACCTCTAGTTTATAAGCGTTTTTAAGCAACTTATTTGCGGTGTTTGTCAAGATAGTTGTCGCATTTCCCTTTTTTAATAGAGTGTTATTATTTGATCCATTGATTTCACTACCGCGCTTCGCTTGCTGGCCTTCTCAAGATAGAACAGAGTATTGCTCTGTTCTATCTTGAGAAGGTT
>WPCK01152784.1_pt1 | contig 72153 bp, 65 predicted proteins | sample 5399851 | NCBI WGS metagenome assembly WPCK01 (sample SAMN12869471, study PRJNA574797) | sludge metagenome | isolation source: wastewater treatment of pH11 | place: China:Beijing | collected 2019-05-20 | reverse complement strand
GATACGCGGCTCGCTGATGGTGATCTCCTCACGTCTGTCACATAAATAACTGCCGCAACGAAGAAAGGCCTTCGCTGTAGTCAGCGAAGGCCTGCATAGCCGTAACGGTCGATCACGAATACGTCATCGACCTCATGGCGAACCTGGACACTGTTGTAGTGAAGTTTCAACTCACTACGGTTGCGACTCAGGTGGGAGCAGGACTCCGCTTAGAAAAGTCGGTTGGCGGCACTTCAAACCGAAGCACCATCAACCAACAGACAAGGCTACCACATATCGACCGTTACGAAACCTTCAACGCAGCGACACTGTCATGCAGCCGTGCAGCCGGCAACGGTTTGACCAGCCCGCGGCACTTCTCCGTCAACGCCCGGAACGCCACGACGCGAGCACGGGTGCGAGTCTCCTGCTGGTCAACATCCGAGAGCATGCTGCTCAGTGCGCCACTGAGACGGAATCTGATCACGAGGTTGCGCCAATCAAGCAGCATCCGTTGGAAGTCAGCGAGTTGGTTTCCCACGCGCTCGATGGTGTCGGCCACATCGAGCAGGATGCGGCCGGTATCTGCCCACTCCGCATCGAGGTGGCCAACCGTGTTCTCAAGCGCTTCGCACAGTACGCCGAGGGAAGCCATGGCCTCGCCTGGAGCTTCGCCCCGTGCGATATCAATGGCGAAAGACTCAGCAGCGGCATTGTGAAGTACTGCCACCGCCAGGTACTGACGTAACGCCAGCAGGTCGGCGCGAGCCGCGGTGAGCAGACCAGGAAGGGTCTCGAGGCTGACGCTCGCCTCCTGGGCAAGACTCGCTGCTGCCGACGCAGCTCGAACCAGCACCGGTGCGCTTCCCGCGACCTGTTCTGAAGCCTGTGCCGCCACGGCCACGACCCGAGCCAGATTGCCCACCGCGGGCTGCAGGCTCTCCGATTGCTCGCCCAGCTCATGGGCTAGGAGCAGATAGTCAGACAGTTGCGCCCGTATGACCTCGATCTCTTCATCGATGACCTTCGAAGCGGATAGGACTCGTCCGATCTCGTGCCCCTCACGCGTGATTGCGGCAGGCAACGGTGGACGAGGTGCTTTGGCCCACAGTGCGATCTCGGCAGGCAGAGTATCGGCGACTATAGCATCGTAGGAGGAATAACCCTGTTCGGTCACTAAGCCCTCGATCACCCTGCTGGACTCGGCTGCAGCATCTGGGACGGACATTCCCCCCGCCGTCATCTTGCGTTCTGCCGCCCGCGCCTTGGCATAGATCTGCGCAATCATGGCGTGGTGTTCTGGATGCGACACTTCAGTGCGCACCGAGAGGAAACGGTCGGTGCCGACGGGAACAATGGTTGCGAAGGTCCAGTAACTTGCGCCATCGGCAGCGAGGTTTTGTATGTAGGCAGCGACCAGGCGGTTCGATTCCAACCGGTCCCAAATCATGCGAAACAACCCACCGGGCATCTCTGGGTGTCGGACCGCGTTATGCAACTCACCGATCAGATCCGCGCTTTCGTATCCGGAGATCTGCGCGAACTGGGCATTGGTCCCGGTGATGATGCCGCGACGATCCGTCGTGGAGAACAACACCTGTCCGGTTGGGATTGGCCGGACTACGCCCGATGGAATGACATTGCTTGGCATGGATGCGCCCCCGTTCACAACACGTCAACGAAACTAACTCTCACCACGGGGTGAATCGGAACATTTCACCCCTCACATGAGTCGTTGCTCCAGGCAATTTATCGAGGTGGCATGAGCGCTGCCGCCCGCTGAGGATCGGATGAGCCGCATGATGGGTGACAATGGTGATGTGACCCACGATCAAGACAGTATTGCTTCGACCGATCAGACCCCAGTCGTCGCGGCGACTCGCGACATCGCCCAGGTTCCAGCGGTGGAAGTCATCACCACCGCCGCCGTCCATCTCATGAGTGCCGCGGCAGTCAAATGTGGTCTCTCTGAAGACGGAGAATCAGAGATGGACCTCGATGAGGCCCGGAAGTTGATTGTCGCTCTAGCCGGGCTCGTGACTGCCTCTGCTCCAGACATCGGCTCACAACATGCACGTTCGCTGCGTGACGGACTGCGCTCACTACAGTTGGCATTCCGGGAGGCATCGCCGTTCCCGGACCCTGTCGGTGAGGGTCCGGGCGAATCGCTGACCGGCCCCGTGCGCTAACCGTCTTACACCAACCGTGCAGCCGGATCACGGCGTCATCGGCGGCTGCTCAGCCGCGCACGAGTTTCAAAGCAACCGCATCGATACGTTCGGCGACAATTGAACTCGCCGACAGCGCGTGGTTGATTCGCGCAATATGACCATCCAGATCGCGCTGCGTCAGTCCTTCCACAAGCTGCAGTTGCACCACGATGCGCTCCGGGCCGGTTTGGTCCGGCAGACAGGTCACAGATTGCACCACGGGCGAGGACTCTTGGACGATCTGGCGGATGTGCTCCACCACCTCAGGTATGACCGTACCCCCGACGATGATCGGCTGCCACGGCTGCTGCTGAGCCATGGCCCACACTGCTGGCCGTGGAATGACCGCGGGACACGGCCCAGCGGGATCGACCACGAGCAACGACCAGCCCTCCGCAACCGATGCCAGAGCAGCGCGAGCGCCGACCACTGGTACCGGACGAGCCTGAGGATGCCAGCGTTTCATCGTATCCATTGAGGTGAAGACCGGCAGCGCAGTTCGTCCATCTCCGGCAGCGACCGCTACGATGCCCGTGGCAGCTTCCTTGTCTACCTGTAAGCCGTCGGAAGTCAACGAGTCCTGCACTAGTTCAGCCATCATCGGAATCAGGACGCGAATATCGCGTAACCGTTCGACGATCGCGGACATGCTGCCGTCGTCGCGCTGGTGCGACGTGAGCAGTTCGGCCATCACCTCGTCGGCGGAACCGTCGTCATCTGCGAATGCAGAGGTGGGTGGCATCTGCTTGCCGTCCCCGCCGAGACCGGGCTCATCGTCGCAGCGCTCATGTCCACCAAACGGGTGATGCATCATGGGAACCTAGCGCCGACCTGCGACATCAAGTGCTTGCGGCAACGTGAAGGCGCCCGCGTAAAGCGCCTTACCCACGATCGCTGAGTCAACCCCCTGTGGCACCAAGTTACGCAGCGCCGCCAGGTCGTCAAGGCTGGAAATGCCGCCTGAGGCGACCACTGGAGCGTTCGCCCGTGTTGCCACCTCAACAAGCAGGTCGAGGTTCGGTCCGCGCAGTGTGCCGTCCTTGGTGACGTCCGTGACGACGTAACGGGTACAGCCAGCCGCTTCCAGTCGTTCCAGCACCTCCCAGAGGTCACCGCCATCTTTGGTCCAGCCACGCGCCGCCAATGTCGTGCCACGAACGTCGAGTCCGACCGCGACCTTATCGCCGTGATCAGCGATAACACGGGCGGTCCACTGTGGGTTTTCCAGTGCCGCAGTACCCAGGTTGATGCGCTGGGCCCCGGTTGCGAGCGCCCGTGCCAGTGATTCATCGTCACGGATACCGCCTGAGAGCTCAACTGCGATGTCCATCTTGCCGACTACCTCGGCCAGCAGGTCCGCGTTAGATCCGCGCCCGAATGCTGCATCGAGGTCGACGAGGTGAATCCACTCAGCCCCGTCTGACTGCCAGTCGAGCGCTGCCTGCAACGGGTCACCGTACGAGGTCTCTGAGCCAGCTTCACCCTGGACTAAACGCACAGCTTGGCCGTCAGCGACGTCGACAGCCGGAAGCAGTACGAGTCTTTCTTGATCAGCGGCAGACATGGATTCTCTCTTTCCTCGCGGGGTCTGACCTGAGCTCATCGATGACTGGCGCAGGTACGGGTAACCGGAACTAAACCGTGGTAAGCCAGTTCCGCAATAGTTCGGCGCCGGCATCGCCGGATTTCTCCGGGTGGAATTGGGTGGCGCTCAGCGGCCCGTTTTCAACTGCGGCGACAAAGGGACCACCGTAGTCGGCCCAGGTCACCGACGGCAGCCGCAGTCCTGCGCTGGATGGCTCGTCGTTCAGCGGGAAACTACGCGCTGCATACGAGTGCACGAAGTAGAAGCGTTCTTGGTCGATGCCTTTGAAAAGCACGGAATCCGATGGCGCTGACACGGTATTCCAGCCCATATGCGGCACGACCGGTGCTTCGAGGCGATCAACCACACCTGGCCACTGCGCCAATCCGTCAGTTTCGTTGCCGTGTTCGACTCCAGTGTCAAACAGCACCTGCATCCCAACGCAGATACCCAACACCGGCCGGCCGCCCGCTAACCGTCGTTCAACCAACCAATCGCCGCGGTGCGCTCTCAGCCCCGCAATGCAGGCCGCGAAGGCGCCCACACCTGGCACTACGACTCCGTCAGCAGCCATGGCACGGTCAAGATCATTGGTCAAAGTCACCGCCGCACCAACGCGCTCCAACGCTCTGACGGCCGAACGCACGTTGCCGAATCCGTAGTCGAAGACAACTACATCTTTAGCGGTCACGATTGCCCCTCAGCGGTGGGCCTGCGCTGCGCCGTTCTGGCGGCCCGAGCGGCCTTTGCCAAAGTCCTCATCGCCTTCCAGCGCCCCAGGCTGTTTGAGGCGACAGTCCCGGTCAATTCGTCCACGGTGGTCGCGCCCAACAAGATGCCTTCGACTTCTGATGGCAATGAATCCAGAATCAGTGCGGCCGGAACGTCATCACCTTGGTTCCCGCCAGCCCATTTCGTCGCACTCAGGCGGTCATCGGCAACGGTGAGCAGCAAAAACTGCGCATGCGGCACCGACTTGCTCAGTATCTGAGTCAGACCCGGCCCAGTGTCCGTGTCGGTCACTATGAACGCACCGATGTCACTGGGGACGGCGACGATCTCGATCTTGTTCAACGCACAAGTCGCGGCCAGGGCTTCAGCCGAAGCGACCTGAGTCAACAGCACAGCAGGGCCGGGTCTCGTACTCACGTCGTCCTTCTCAGTTGGTGCTGCCGTGTTGTCGTGTCGCGTCACAGAGCGCCTTTCGTGGAAGGGACTCCCGTGACGCGCGGATCCAGTTCGACAGCACTACGCAGCGCACGAGCCAGCGCCTTGAACTGCGCCTCCACGATGTGGTGCGGGTCGCGTCCCGCAAGCACGTTGATGTGGAGGCAGATTCCAGCGTGATAGGCGATTGACTCGAAGACATGACGGGTCAAGGATCCGGTGAAGTGGCCGCCGATGAGGTGATATTCCTGGCCAGCCGGTTCACCCTCGTGCACCAGGTAGGGGCGACCGCTGATGTCCACGACGGCACGCGCGAGCGCCTCGTCAAGCGGAACGATAGCGTCACCGAAACGCGATATGCCCACCTTGTCGCCCAGCGCTTCGCGCAGTGCGTCACCGAGCACGATTGCTGTGTCTTCGACGGTGTGGTGTGCGTCGATGTCAGTGTCGCCATGGGCCTTGATCGTCATGTCGATCAGGGAGTGGCGTGACAGCGCGGTCAGCATGTGATCGAAGAACGGCACCGTCGTAGAGATATCACTGGTCCCCGTGCCGTCAAGGTTGATCTCAACCCTGACAGTGGACTCGCTCGTGGTGCGCGCCAATTCGGCCCGACGTGTCTGGCTCATACTCCTGCAACCTCCACCAATGCACTGAAAAAAGCATCCATTTCGTCCCGCGTTCCCACTGATACCCGCAGCCAGCCGTCAGGGCCGACCTCACGGATGAGCACTCCACGGTCGAGCAGTCCCTGCCACACCGCATGACGGTCCGCGAACTGCCCAAAGTACACGAAGTTGGCATCGGAGTCGGCGACTCGCAATGCCACACCATCTACCTTACGTTGTCTGAGCCACTGCACGGTGCGATCACGCTCCGCGCGCAACTGCGCCACCTGGCCGAGCAACTCGTCACTGTGCCGCAGTGCGGCCAGCGCCGCGGCCTGAGTGATGGCCGAAAGATGGTACGGCAATCGGACGATGCGCAACGCATCGACGAAGTCTCGGCTCGCTGCCAGGTACCCCAGTCGCAGACCAGCGGCGGCAAAGGCTTTCGACATCGTGCGTGTGACCGCGAGTGCAGGGTATTCGCTCAGCAGTTCCAGCGCCGAAGGGACCGACTCGCGGCGGAACTCGGCGTAGGCCTCGTCCACCACGACCACGGCAGGAGAACCGTCAACCCGCACTCGCCCGGCAGCCTCGAGGATCGCGGTAAGCACGTCACTCGCAAGCGCAGTGCCAGTGGGATTGTTCGGGCTGGTCAGCAAGATGATCGCGGGTTGGACTCGTTCAATATCCGCGACTGCCCGGGTGACATCGATGCTGAAATCGTCATTGCGCTCCCCCACCACCCAAGTGGTGTGGGTGTCACGGGCGTACTCCGCGTACATCGAATAGGTCGGTGTGAACGACATCGCGGTACGGCCCGGTCCACCGAAAGCCTGCATGATGTGCAGCATGACCTCATTGGACCCGTTAGCGGCCCAGATCTGTTCTGGCGCCAAGGAGACCTTTGATTCGCGAGCAAGATAGGAAGCTAGCGCACCGCGCAGTTCCAGGAACTCACGATCCGGGTACCGGTTCATGGACGAGGCAGCCTGGGCCACACTGCGACCGATGTCTTCAGTGATGGCAGCAGACGGCGGGTAGGGGTTCTCGTTGACGTTAAGTAGAACAGGAACGTCTAGCTGAGGCGCACCGTAAGGCACCTCACCGCGCAATTCGGGGCGCAATGGAAGTAGCGGACGTTCTGCTTGATCGGCGTTCACGATCCCCAAGTCTACGGAACGGGACGCAGCCGCGCCGCAATGGCCTCGCCGTGCGCCGGTAATCGCTCTGCAGCCGCAAAGGTCTCGATCTTTGGCCCGATTGCTTCGAGTGCTCCCTGGTCGTATTCAATGACCTGCACAGCGCGCATATACGAGTGCACGCCGAGACCTGATGAGTAACGCGACACTCCCCCGGTCGGCAGCACGTGGTTGGAACCAGCCATGTAGTCGCCCAGCGACACCGGCGAATAGGGACCTACGAAGATCGCACCGGCGTTAGTGATCTGTTCGGCACGCTGCGCGGCGTCACGGGTGTGGATTTCAAGGTGCTCTGCGCCATAGGCGTCGACGACGCGTTGTCCGACATCGACCGAATCGACGAGCACGATCGCCGACTGCGGGCCGGCTAGTGCCTGAGCGACCCGTTCGGCGTTCAAGGTGGTCGCAGCGCGACGCTCTACCGCCGCCAGAACAGCTGCGGCCAATGATTCATCGTCAGTGACGAGCACAGAGGCGGCGTTGGGGTCGTGTTCGGCCTGGCTGATAAGGTCACTGGCCACGAAATCGGCGTTGGCGCTGTCATCGGCGAGCACCGCTATCTCAGTCGGTCCGGCCTCTGAATCGATGCCGACTGTCGAACTGACGATGCGTTTGGCGGCCGCAACGTAGACATTTCCAGGACCGGTGATGACATCGACCGGTTCGCACAGTGTCTCCCCGTCCAGGTCAGTCTCACCGGCGGCGCCATAGGCAAACATGGCGATAGCCTGTGCGCCGCCGACCGCATAAACCTCGTCGACGCCCAAGATGGCGCAGGCTGCCAAGATCGTCGGGTGCGGGAGGCCGCCGTTATTCGCCTGAGGCGGTGAGGTCACGGCCAATGAGGGCACGCCAGCAGCTTGCGCCGCCACCACATTCATCACAACAGACGAGGGGTAGACAGCGAGACCGCCCGGCACATACAAGCCAACCCGGCGTACCGGAATCCAGCGCTGGCGCACCTGGGCGCCTGGCGCCAATTCGACTGTGAAGTCCTGCGGCGCCTGAGCTCGGTGCACCTGGCGGACGCGCGCAATCGATTCCTCCAGGGCATCACGTAGCGCCGGATCCAGCGAATGCAACGCGGTGGCCAGCTCGTCCCTGGGAACCCGCAATCGCACAGGACGCACGCCGTCGAATTTCTCGGCCAGGTCGCGCAGTGCTGCCGCACCGCGGCCGCGGACATCGGTGAGCACCGGTTCGACGATGGTGGTGGCATCTTGCACCGACACCTCGGGACGAGGTAGCGCTGCGGAGATCTCGCGTGCGGAAAGGGTCTGGCCTCGCAGATCGATTGTTCTGATCACATGGACCATAGTAGTCGCGCACCGCGTACGCAGTGCCGGACTATCCGACGCAATGCGGCCCCAGCAAGGCCTTCAGGCTGCCGAAGAGATCTGAGGTGCGTTCCACGCGGAGCCGATCGTCAAGCTTCATCACGGTCGTCCGGCCCGGCTGCATCAGCTTCATATGCACGGGCACCGTGCCGTTGTGGGCACGCAGAATCTCGTGCAGTTCCTCGATGACCGGTCCGGTGCACCGCGAATAGGCCACTGAGACCACCAATGGCGCGTCATCGGCGATGGTGACATCGGGCAGAGTCATCTCGAAGGCCTGCAACGAGATGCCGTCGTCCCGGCGTCTTAACCGACCGCGTACCGAGACCACTTGGTCTTCAGCCAGCGATGTGGAATAGGCGAGGTACGTGTCACCGAAGAACATGATCTCGACGCTTGATTCGAGGTCCTCCACGGTCACCAGCGCGAATGCGTTGCCCTGTTTCGACACCTTGCGCTGCACCGAGGTGATGAGTCCGGCGATCTTGACGGTGGACCCATCTGGCCGATCTTCATCTTGCAGCAGGCTTACGATACTTGTTTCAGATTCACGTGCCAGAACGGGTTCCAGACCGCTCAGCGGATGGTCGGAGACATACAGGCCGAGCATCTCGCGTTCGAAGGCCAGCAGTTGCTTCTTCTGCCATTCCGGAATGTCCGGGACTTCGATGGCGAAGGAACTAGATTCGGTTTCCTCACCGAGGTCTGCGAACAGGTCGAATTGACCTTCGGCCTCTTTGCGCTTAACGCCTATGACTGAGTCGACAGCTTGTTCGTGGATGGTGATCAAAGCGCGACGACGGTGCCCCAATGAATCGAAAGCACCCGCCTTGATCAGCGACTCAATAGTGCGTTTGTTGCACACTGTGGCTGGAACCTTGTCGAGGAAGTCGGTGAAACTCTCGAACCGGCCGTGTTCCTCACGGGCCTGCACGATGGCGTCGACCACATTGGCGCCCACGTTGCGCACTGCGGAAAGTCCGAACCGAATGTCTTTGCCCACCGCGGCGAACAGCGCAACCGACTCGTTGACATCGGGCGGCAGCACTGTGATGCCCATGCGGCGGCACTCGCCCAGATAGATCGCAGACTTGTCCTTGTCGCCGCCGACCGAGGTCAACAGCGCTGCCATGTATTCGGCTGGGTAGTGCGCCTTGAGGTAGCCGGTCCAGTAGGAGATCAACCCATATGCTGCAGTGTGCGCCTTGTTGAAGGCATAATCGGCGAAGGACTCCAGCACCTTCCACAGCGACTGCTGCGCATCTTTGGAATACCCATGTTCGGCCATGCCAGCAAAGAACTCAGCCTGTTGCTTGTCGAGCTCTTCTTTCTTCTTCTTGCCCATGGCACGGCGCAGCACGTCTGCTTGTCCAAGCGAGAAGCCCGCAAGCTTCTGCGCCGCTGCCATGACCTGTTCCTGATAAACGATCAGACCGTAGGTCGTGTCAAGGATCTCGCTGAGCGGTTCTTCGAGTTCAGGGTGAATGGGCTCGATCTCCTGCAGCCCGTTCTTGCGCAGCGCATAGTTGGTATGCGAGTTCACACCCATGGGACCCGGGCGGTACAGCGCCAAGACCGCGGAGATGTCCTCGAAGTTGTCTGGTTTCATCAACTTCAGCAGTGCCCGCATGGGGCCGCCGTCGAGCTGGAAAACGCCAAGCGTGTCTCCGCGCGCAAGCAACTCGTAGGTACCAGCATCATCGAGCTCGAGGTCTTCGAGGACGAGTGGTTCCTTGCCGTTGTTGACGATGTTGTCGAGAGCATCGTCCAAGATGGTCAGGTTGCGCAGCCCGAGGAAGTCCATCTTGATCAGTCCGAGACCCTCACAGGTCGGGTAGTCGAACTGCGTGATGACCGCACCATCCTGCGGACGGCGCATGATCGGGATGATGTCGATCAGAGGATCGGATGACATGATCACACCAGCGGCATGAACGCCCCACTGTCGCTTCAGCCCTTCGATACCGAGAGCCAGTTCGACGACCTTTTGCGCGTCAGGATCGGAGCTGTGGAGCTGACGGAACTCGTCGGCCTCGTGATACCGCTTGTCCTGTGGGTCGAAGATGCCTCCGACAGAGATGTCCTTGCCCATGATGGTGGGCGGCAGTGCCTTGGTGAGCTTCTCACCGGTGGCGAAGGGATAGCCCAGCAAGCGGGACGAGTCCTTGAGCGCCTGCTTGGTCTTGATCGTGCCGTAGGTGACGATCTGCGCAACCCGGCTCTCACCGTATTTCTCAGTGACGTACTGGATCACTTCTCCGCGCCGACGCTCATCGAAGTCAACGTCGAAGTCCGGCATCGAGACACGCTCAGGGTTGAGGAATCGTTCAAAGATCAGACCGTGCTCTAGCGGGTCGAGGTCAGTGATACGCATCGCGTAGGCAGCCATGGATCCTGCTCCAGAACCTCGGCCTGGTCCGACGCGAATGTGGTTCTCCTTCGCCCAGTTGATGAAGTCTGCGACGACGAGGAAGTATCCGGGGAAACCCATCTGGACGATGACTTCGGTTTCATAGTCGGCTTGTTTGCGCACGGCGTCGGGAATGCCGTGCGGATATCTCTGGTGTAGTCCTTTTTCGACTTCCTTGACAAACCAACTGGTCTCGTCCTCCCCTGGTGGACAGGGGAAGTTCGGCATGTAGTTGGCGCTCGTGTCGAACGAGACCTCACAGCGTTCCGCAATCAGCAGGGTGTTGTCGCATGCTTCGGGGTGTTCGCGAAAGAGCTCGCGCATCTCTGTATTCGTCTTGACGTAATAGCCTTCGCCTTCGAAGGCAAACCGGCGACCGCCCTGTGCGTAGGTAGGTTCGGTCAGGGGTTCGCCCGAGTTGATCGCGAGCAGCGCCTCCTGTGATCCGGCGTCGTCCTTGCGCACATAGTGCAGGTCATTGGTGGCGAGCAGCGGAGCATTGATCTTCTTTGCGACCTCGAGCAGTCCGGTCACTGCGCGCTTCTCGACGTCCAGTCCGTGGTCCATCAACTCGACGAAGAAATTCTCCTTACCGAAGATGTCCTGGAACTCTCCCGCAGCACGCAGGGCCTCGTCGAACTGACCCAGGCGCAACCGGGTCTGCACTTCGCCGGAGGGACACCCCGTCGAGGCGATCATTCCCTCCGAATAGGTCTGCAGAAGTTCGCGGTCCATGCGCGGCCATTTGCCCATCTGCCCGTCCAGACTGGCCAAAGAACCCATCTTGAACAGGTTGTGCATGCCTACGTTGTTAGCTGCCCACATGGTCATATGGGTATAGGCGCCACGCGCCGAAACGTCGTCGCCGCTACTGGAACTCGAGTCCCCCCACTGCACACGATTCCGGTCGAACCGAGAAGTACCGGGGGTGAGATAAGCCTCCAAGCCGATAATCGGTTTCACGCCGGCCGCAGTGGCCTGGCGCCAGAACTCGAAGGCACCGAAAAGGTAACCGTGGTCCGTGATGGCGACCGCTTGCTGTCCTTGTTCTTCTACCTCTTTGACGAGATCCTTGATTCGCGCCGCCCCGTCGAGCATCGAGTATTCCGTGTGGACGTGCAGGTGTACGAAAGAATCCGATGCGGGCATAGTGACAATCTTAGGCGCCTAGCCGCGTAGCCGTTCGAGGACTTCGGTCAGTGTCGCGGGATATTCACTCGACAGCATCATGGGGTCGCCGGTCCGAGGATGGTCGAACCCCAATGAAACCGCGTGAAGCCATTGATGCTCCATTCCCACCCGGGCCGCAAACGTCGGATCGGCGCCATATGTCAGATCGCCCACAAGCGGGTGTTTCACGGCTGACATATGTACTCGAATCTGGTGGGTACGACCAGTTTCCAATTGCACCTCCAGTAAGCAGGCGCCAGGCAGCATTTCGATAACCTCATAATGTGTCACCGACGCTTTGCCATCAGCGGTCACCGCAAACTTGAAATCTCGCCCCGGGTGTCGTCCGATAGGTGCGTCGATCGTACCGGCCATGGGTTCAACGTGTCCTTGCGCCAGCGCGTGGTAAATCTTGGTCACCGTACGCTGTTTGAAGGCACGCTTCATCACGGAATAGGCAAGTTCAGATTTAGCGACCATCATCAGCCCGGACGTACCGACATCGAGTCGGTGCACGATACCTTTGCGTTCCGGCGGACCGGAGGTAGATATTCGGTATCCTGCTCCTGCCAGACCAGAAAGCACCGTCGGGCCTGCCCATCCCGGTGACGTGTGCGCCGCTACGCCCACGGGCTTATCTACTACGACAAGGTCCTCATCGTCGTAGACGATGCTCATCCCTGGGATCGGTTCGGGGTCCGGCAGGGGCTGCTCTTGCGGATCGTCCAGGGCAACTTCGAGCCAACTGTCAGCAGCCACGCGATCCGATTTGCGCGCTGCGACACCATCGATGAGCACTTTTCCTTCGGTGACCAAGACCGCGGCGGCAGTTCGGGAAAAACCCAGCATGCGTCCTAACGCAGCGTCGACGCGTTCACCCGCTATTCCTTCAGGAATGTGAAAAGACCGTACCGGTGTCATCAATGGCGCTCCGCTGCGGCGTCGTCTGAATCGTTGCGCTGCGCCTTCGATGCAGAATAGTCCGCCAACGCCTCGTTCACTTCGTCTGAGTCAGGCCCCACGGCAGGAGTCGAACTGAGATTGACACCGCGCAGGTTCAGCAGGATAACGAGTCCAGCACCGACAACCAAGGCGATATCGGCCACGTTGCCAACAAAAACGTTGTAGTCGATGAAATCGACGACATGGCCGCGACCAGGCCCCGGTGCGCGCACAAGGCGATCGATCAGATTTCCGACGGCCCCGCCAAGGATCATTCCGAGCGTGACCGCCCACGCGGTGTTTGTCACGCGACGTGACAACCAGACGATGAATCCTGTTGCCGCCAATGAGATAATCGTCAGAATCCACGTCGACGACGCTCCCAACGACATAGCGGCACCGGGATTGAATACCAGGCGTAGGCCAAGCAGATCACCGAGTATCGGAGTCGCTCGAGCACCAGGTTCGAGGGCGATAAGCGCCCACCACTTCGTCAATTGGTCCAATGCGATCGTCAGCGCGGCGATCGCCAGAAGGATCCATTGAGTCCGTCTCACATGCGTCACCTACCGACGCTCCTGGCGTTGTTTACAGGTCACGCACAACGTTGCACGAGGGAAGGCACGCAACCGTGCCTTCCCGATCGCTTCGCCGCATTGTTCACAGTTTCCGTAGGTACCCACCCGAATGCGCTCCAGCGCGTGGGAGTTCTGTGCCTGCAGATCGCGGGAATTGTTCAAGATGGACAACTCGTGCTCACGCTCGAGAGCCGATGCGCCAGAATCCGCCTGATCGTCGCCAGCACCGTCGCCCGAGTTGCGCAGCATATCGGAAAGCGCCCGGTCAGCCTGTTCGATGTCCTTAGCCAGACGTTCACTGGCTGCCAGTAGCTCTCGGCATACTTCCGTCAGTTCATCAGCGGTCCACGGACTCTCGCCGTCACGAACGGCAAATGAGGCTGGGTCATCGACTATGAGCGAAAAGCGCTCTGTTATCTCGCTGTTCGGGTCCTGCTGTGATGTAGTCATCGCATTGAACTTTCGTCTGGAAGGCTCGAACTGGGTTCGGATGCATTTTGCATCATCAGTGACTGTCGGCCTACCTTACACCCCTTGCAGCACTCAATGCTGCATCAGGAAACGGCGTGTAACAAACCAACAGCGCACCCGTTCGTCATGGTGATGAACGAGTGCGCTGTGAGTGGAGTTATGCGCTGGCACTCACTGAGTGCTACCAGGCCCGTTGTCCAGGTCATGCAACATGGACTTCAGCGAAGATTCAAGACGCGAACGGTAGTCGCGCTCGAAGTTCTTCAGGTCATCAATCTTGCTTTCAAGCGCGGACCGCTGTTGCTCCAAGTCAGCGAGAATCTGAGTCTGCTTTGACTCCGCATCACTGATGATGCGAGCACTCTCGTCATTTGCCTCCGAGACGAGACGCGCAGCCTCTTCCTGTCCCTGTCGCACGTGGTCATCGTGCAACTGCTGAGCCAGCGAGATAATGCCGGTTGCCGCGTCGGGTTCGGCAGACGGCGCGGATGCCACCCGACTCTTTGCTTCTTCGAGTTCCGCTCGCAATCCCTCTGCCTCTTGCGCGGCAGCGGCAGCCTGAGCTCGTGCCTCTTCCAACTGCTGCTGGTGTGTACCCAGTTCGCCTGAGGATGCGTTGGCGCGCAACTCGGCTTCTGCGGCACGCGACTCGGCCGCACTGAGTTGATCACGCAACGATGCGATCTCGGACTCAAGTTCAGCCCTGGCGGCGGCTGCCTCGCCATCGTCTGCGCCAGCGGATCCGCCTGCTGCGGCCTCAGCCGCCAAGCGCTCATTCTCGCTGTAGAGTTCCCGCAGCGTTCCAAGTACAAGATCGAGGAAGTCGTCGACTTCTTCAATGTCGTAGCCGTCACGGAACTTCGTCGTCTGGAACGTCTTCTTAAGGACGTCATCTGCTGTCAGCAGTTCCATCGTTTCACCTCGAACATGTAGTGCGGATCGCGCGGTCAGTCTGTCGTCCGCTGAGACAACGTTAGCAACAAGCAGCCTACTGCGCGCTACCTGCAACTATGCGGTCAATTATGACGTGTCAATACAGGTCGTGCCACCACTAAAAGCTGATAGTCACCTCGCTAATATTGCCACAACTTGGATGAGCACCGTACATAACAAGAAAACCGCCATGAAACTTAAGTCTAGAGCGATGGGGCCAATACGTAGTGATGGCAATACTTTTCGCACGGCTTTGATGGGGGGATCGGTCACCGTAAAGGCGATTTCTCCGATCCACAAAGCGAACCCAGACGGGCGCCAATCCCGGTTGAGTATTTGCATCCAACCGTATGCCGCTCGGATAAAGAGCAACAGAAGATAGATCAGCAGTGCCCAAGACAGGATCACCCATAACCAAGTCATCTGCTAACTCTGGTTGTAGAAACCGGCTCGCGAACCGTCGCGGGTACTCTCGTCTCCGGTGATCTCAACAGTCTCTGGAGAAAGCAGGAATACCTTAGAGGTGACGCGCTCAATCGATCCATGGAGGCCGAAGATCAGTCCTGCGGAGAAGTCCACCAGACGCTTCGCGTCTGCATCTGACATATCTGAGACATTCATGATGACCGGAGTTCCGGCACGGAACGCCTCACCGATTGCTCGCGCATCATTATATGAGCGCGGATGGATCGTGGTGATGCGACGCAAGTCACCGGCAGCGGCATGACGCTCGTTGCTCGGGCGCAGCGGAGTCACTGGGGCATCGTAATCAGAAGGCACCTCACGCTCCACTTCGTCGTAGTACTCATCTGTCTCGTCGTACTGGGCGTCCTCGTCTTCAGCACGACCGTCACTAAGGCCTAGGTAAAGCATCGTCTTACGTAGAGCTCCAGCGGCCATCTTACGACTCCATTCCTACCCGGTCGACCTGGGATATTCCACCGCTACTGCAATAGTTCACGGCAGTGTTCACGTTAGCGTTTTGCCCGGCGAGATTATTGCCGACACGCCGCACTCTCATCGCAGTCCGATCAATCCGGCACAACGGCCGGTGGTCTGCGTTCCCGATTGCAACCGGGAACGATGTGAGAAGAACCGCTCGTCCTCAAGCGTGCACCACTGCTGCTGGACCGCCACACGCACCTCGGCTCGGGCCAACTGCGCGCGCACTGCGGCGGGAAGGTCCAGTGCCGCGGTTCCGCGCGACGTGGTTGCATACGCCTGCGGGCAACCCGCGGCAACTTCCGCACGCAACGACTCAGGAACCTCGTAGCATCGTCCGCAGATGCTCGGACCGATAACAGCGGTGAGTTCGCAAGCGCCTAGTTGACGCAGTTTCGCCACAGCCGTAGTGACGATGTCGAGTTCTACCCCGCGCCGTCCAGCGTGTATCGCTGCGGTGAGTCCTTGCACAGGATCGGCGACGAGTATTGGAACACAGTCCGCAACCAACACCGCGAGAGCAACATCCGTGCGGGCAGTGACCAGCGCATCGACGCCGACTATGACTTCGCCACGCCAATCGTCACCGATAACAGCGACGTGATCGCCATGGACTTGCTCCATGTATACGACCGGTCGTCCCAGTTCTTTCGCCACTCGTGAGCGATTTTGCCGCACTCGCACCGGATCGTCGCCAACGTTGAGTCCCAGATTGAGCGATTCCCACGGCGCGGGTGATACCCCGCCAAATCGCGTGGTGAAAGCAGCCCGGACCTGCGGTGCGACTGGTACGTCAAGCAGCATCGGCACCGCAGGTGCATCGGTCACTTCAAGAAATCAGGCAGGTCGAGTTCGTCCTCGGTAGAACGCCGCCGCGGCTCCTCATCGAAGATACGAGGGACTTCTATGGCACCGGTGTGCGCCGTGGTAGTGGGAGTGGCTGCCGGATCAGCCGTCGCGGCCGCTGGTACGCGCTGCGGTTCATCGACCTCGTCGGAAAGCGAACGACCGGTCTCATCAATCTCGTCGTCAAGGGGCACTACCGGACGAACCACGGCGTGCGCTCCGGTTTGCGGCGAGGCGGCTACACGCTCAGCGGCCCGACGCGGCGCCGCGGAGCGTGTGGCGGCAGGTTCGGCCGGTGCCTCATCTGGCACACGTGCGGGCGCTGCATGGTTCGGGGCCTTGCCCAACGCGGCCGGTGTCTGGTCGAAGCCGGCTGCGATCACCGTGACACGGACCTCATCGCCGAGTGCATCGTCAATCACGGTACCGAAGATGATATTTGCCTCCGGGTGCGCGGCTTCGTGAACCAACCGAGCCGCCTCGTTGATTTCGAGCAGACCAAGATCGCTGCCACCTTGAATGGACAGCAGCACTCCGTGCGCACCATCGATACTGGCCTCAAGCAGCGGGGACGAGATCGCTAGTTCTGCGGCCTGTACAGCACGGTCGTCACCACGTGCGGCACCGATACCCATCAGAGCGCTGCCCGCGCCCTGCATGACTGACTTCACGTCAGCGAAGTCGAGGTTGATCAGACCCGGTGTGGTGATCAGGTCGGTAATACCCTGCACACCTGACAACAGCACCTGATCGGCTGAGTGGAAGGCGTCCAGAGCGGATACCGAACGGTCTGACATCGACAGCAACCGGTCGTTGGGAATCACGATGAGGGTATCGACCTCATCGCGCAGCGCTTCGATACCGGCGTCGGCCTGTGCCATGCGACGTCGCCCCTCGAAGCCGAATGGCCGGGTCACGACACCGATAGTGAGCGCTCCGAGGCTTCTGGCGACGCGCGCCACCACCGGTGCGCCTCCGGTTCCGGTACCGCCGCCTTCACCGGCGGTCACAAAAACCATGTCGGCGCCGCGCAACACCTCGGCGATGTCCTCTTCGTTGTCCTCGGCAGCCTTACGGCCGACCTCGGGGTCAGCGCCGGCTCCCAGGCCGCGAGTCAGTTCCCGCCCGACATCGAGTTTCACGTCGGCATCCGACATCAGCAATGCCTGTGCGTCGGTGTTGATCGCCACGAACTCCACGCCGCGCAGGCCGACCTCGATCATGCGGTTGACGGCGTTGACGCCACCACCACCGATGCCGACGACTTTGATGACTGCCAGGTAGTTCTGCGGATCTGCCACGGCGTAACCCCTCGATGTCTTTAACCCTCTAGTTGAGGGTTACTGTTATGTCACGTTCCACTGCCAACCAGACGGTATGGGCAAGACAATGCTGCGGCAACGACATCCGGCGCGTGTCGGAGATTTCTTCGAAACGAACTTCACCAAGTAATCGGTGCACTAGGCGCGGAAACATCGTAATTACGCGAATTCCCCGCTTGTTCACGCAAAACTGCCAGGACGGACGCCTTCAACGCATTACTCGAGGAATCTCCCCAGATGACCTTCCCACCACCACGCAGCCGCAAAGTTATGTCGTCTTGAGTGTTGGCCGAGACTGCTCGCACGTCGGCACCCAACTCGTCTGGAATTGCCTCCAGCACCACCAGAACAGACTCCAGAACAACCTGGTTGTCGCCCTCGATTGGCACCGAGATCACCGGCAGATCCTTCGGCGCCTTGGCGGCTCTGCCAACTTGAATAGCCTCGCTGTCGAGGAGCAGATATCCACCCCCATCCTTATCGGGTACCGCGGCAACCGGCTGGCGAGCGGTAATGCTCACCGTGAGTCCCCGCGGCCAATCTCGTCGCAATGTAACGTCTTGGACACCTCGAACGTCTTTGATCTGTAACCGCAACGCGGTGGTATTGAGCCGTGGCAACGGCACGCCGTGGTTGTCATTGACGAGTTCGACCACCGTCTTGCGGTCAACTGTGTCAGCCGTGCCTTCGACTGTGATCTGTTCCGGATCGAGCGCGAAAAGCGGCGAGAAGAACACCGCCCACACCATGAGCACTGATGTCACCGCGACACCGGCGACCCAATAGAGACGCCGTCGCAGTCGGGCCTTGTCGATCAGTTCTCGTTCAGCCAACCGGGCCTGCAGGCCGGTAGACACCACCGATCTGGGCTGCTGAGGTTCGCGAGCCTGCAACGGCACCACGGTGGCCACCGGAGCCTTACTCTCAGCTGTCGTAACTTCCGCACTTGCCTGCTCCGGCTTGTCCTGCGGCAACGTGGTCCGCGTCGACCGGTCCGGGACTGACCGATCCTGAGTCGGCCCAGCGGTGCGCGGCTTGGCCGTGCCTGGCCTCTTCGCGGGGGGCGGGGCAACCCGCGGACTGGGCGGCTTTGGCGCGGTCTTGCCCAATGCCGGACGAGGACGAGACGGCGGCTTCACGGCGACGACTCCGCTGGTGCATCAGGCTTGAGCCATCGGCTCGTCAGCTGATCAATGACCTCGTCGCCGATGGTGGTGATGTCACCAGCGCCAATGAGCACAATGACGTCGCCTGGTTCGGCGAGAAAAGCAGCCTGGCGGCCTGCTTCGTGCTTATCGGCTACAACCCGCAGTACCGCACCATCCGATGCGGCGGCAACGATTGTCTGAGGCCCGACATCCTCGCGATAGTTCTCGCGAGCCGCGTAGACGTCACAGACCAAAGCGGCATCGGCCAACTGCAATGCCTGCGCGAATTCAGCGGCAAACGTCTGCGTTCGCGAATACAAGTGCGGCTGGAACACCGCGATAACCCGACCACTGCCAATGATCGCCTTGGTCGCTGTCAGCAACGCTGCCACCTCGGTGGGGTGATGCGCGTAATCGTCGATCACCCGAATGCCGTCCACCTCGCCGCGCAGGTCGAATCTGCGTCCGGTCCCCGTGAAGGCGCCCAGTGATCTGGCGGCGGCCGCTGGGTCAAAGCCCAGATCGACGAGAACCGCGAGCGCTGCAGTGGCGTTGAGCACGTTGTGAATACCTGGGACCTGTAACCGTAGTCGTACGGTCTGCCCCGTGTCGGTGCGGATGGTCGCTTCGCAGAGGCAGCCCTCCCCGGGCATGGCAGTGTCCTGAATCCGGTAGTCAGCGTTTTCGGCTCGTCCGAAGGTCACCACGCGCGGCGGTGCTTGATCAGTGGCCGAATGCTCCGATTTCAGTTGTGCGGTCAATCGCCTCGTACCCGGGTCATCTGCCGAGGTGACGAGCAGTCCCGACGCTGTGATTTGCCGGGCGAAGTCACTGAACGCTTGTTCGAACTCCGTCACCGTACGGTAGTGGTCCAAATGATCCGGTTCGATATTGGTGACCACGGCTACGGTCGGGCGGTAGTTCAAGAAACTGCCGTCTGATTCGTCCGCCTCAATCACCATGAGCGGATCTTGTCCGGCGTGGCCGCCAGGAATGGCTCCGTGCGGTGTTTGAATGGTCGATCCCACCGCAATCGATGGGTCCCTGCCGAGGGCACGTAGTGCCACGGCGATCATCGCTGAGGTCGTTGTCTTGCCGTGCGCACCGGCCACGGCGATCAAAGAGTTGCCCTCTGACAGTGCGGCCAATGCCTGGGAACGGTGCAGCACCGTCTTTCCTGCCCGTCGTGCCGCGGCCAGTTCAGGGTTGTCTTCCTTGATCGCGCTTGAGACTATCACCACGTCGGCGTCGGTCACGTGCGCGGCATCATGCCCGACCCAGACTCGCGCTCCGGCTTGTTCCAGTGCGCGCAAGGTTGCTGAGTCGTCACGGTCACTGCCCTGAACCGGCACCGAACAATCCAGCAGCAGTTGGGCGATCACCGACATGCCAGCGCCGCCGATAGCGATCAGGTGGGCTCTGCCCCACTGTTCCACCGCGATCGAGTCCGGCGCGGAAACAGTCGCATCAGGCATGCTCATTCACCCCCGTTCGGGGCTCGGGAGCTCTTGACCGGGCCGCTGGCGGCTTCTTGGATGAGCGCGACGAGTCTCTGCGTCGCAGTCGTGATCCCGACACCACGGCTTCGCTGGGCGCTGCGGGCGAGCTGATCTCGGTCATCGAGTAACGCCCGAACTTCTGTCACCAGCCGGTTCGCGGTCAGATCATGGTCTGCGACGAGTCGGGCGCCGCCTGCCGCGACCACCTCTCGCGCGTTGCGCGCCTGTTCGCCGTTTCCGATCGGCAACGGAACATAGACAGCGGGCAGTCCCAGCGCTGACAGTTCACAGACGGTGCCGGCGCCCGCACGGCACACCACCAGGTCTGCCAGAGCGAAGAGCTGATCTATCTCAGTGGTGTACTCAACGACGTGATAGTCCTGCTGCAGATCGGACGGTAGACGTTCACGAGCCGCCAGCGCCTCGCGCTGCTTGCCTCGCCCGGTCAGATGCACCACCTGGGCCATCCCCACCAGGTCCGCGACGGCAGCGACAACAGCCTCGTTGATCCGTTGCGCGCCGAGTGAACCGCCGGTGATGACGAGCACGTTGCGCGCCGGATCGATGTTCCAGCGAGCCGCCGCAGATGCGACGATATCCGTGTCTGTCCTGTCGTCACGGGCTGCGGCGAGTCGTGCGATGGCTGGCTGCAGCGGCAGACCGATGTGATGGGCGTTTCGCAGCGGAGTGGCCGCAAAGGTCGTGGCCACCACGCTCGCTGAACGAGCGCCCCAACGATTGGCCAGGCCAGGGCGGACGTTTTGCTCGTGTAGCACCACCGGCACCTCGCTGCGCTGCGCCGCTCGGTAGGCTGGCGTGGCAACGTAACCGCCGAACCCGACCACAACGTCGGCTCCAACTTCCGCAATGATCTGTTCGACCTCGCTCACGGTGCGGCGAAACCGCTGCGGCAGCGTGAACAGTTGCGGTGAGGGACGCCGTGGAAGCGGCACCCGCTCAATGGTGCGCAAGTCGTATCCGCGGGCGGGCACCAGGTCGGATTCGATACCGGTAGCCGTGCCCAGAACCGTAATACGGGTATCGGGGTCTGCGGTCATCAATCCATCCGCGGTAGCGAGCAACGGATTGACGTGGCCCGCTGTGCCGCCTCCGGCCAACAATACTGACAGTGAGGACGAACTCATCGTTAACTTTCTTGGTTCGGTCTGTTGGTCCGGTTATGCACCGTGTGGGCCACTACGGCCACGGAACGGCGCACTAACGACGGACGTGCCTTCAATAGTTCCGGAGCGCCCGGTTCTTCTCGGGCGAAATGAATCACTATGCCTAGCGCCAGCATGGTCGCGAGCAAGGCAGACCCGCCGGCCGACACCAGTGGCAACGGCACTCCGATCACCGGCAGCAGGCCGATGACCACACCGATGTTGATCAGTGCCTGCCCGATGATCCAGCACGCGATTGCGGCGGTTGTGACCTTCACCATCGGGTGAGGATGACGTCGAATGACCCGCAGCATGGCAATACCGAGGACCGCAAACAACATCAGCACAGCGACGGTGCCCACCAGGCCCAGTTCCTCTCCGATCACCGCGAAGATGAAGTCATTATGCGCCTCGGGAAGATACGACCATTTTTGGCGTCCTGCGCCCAGTCCGACTCCAGTGAAGCCACCGGTGCCCAACCCCCACAGGCCGTGCTTCGTCTGATAGGCGAGTTCTTGCGGATCGGCGATGTCGGCGTGCCCAAGCCAGGCCTTGACTCGGTTCATCCTGTTATCCGAACCGGCGAGATACCACACCGCGAAGGCGCCGAGCCCGCCGGCCGCAACCGCAAAGATCCGCATCGGGATGCCCGCGACGAAAAGTGCTCCAGCCGCGAGCAGGATCATCACACCGGCGGTGCCAAGGTCGTGTCCGCCCATCACCAGACCCAGCGCGACCGCGATCACCGGGATGGCCGGGATCACCGCGTGTCTCCAGTCGTGTAGCAGATCTTTTTTGCGGAACATGATGAACCCAAGCCACACGGCCAGAGCCAACTTCATGAACTCCGACGGTTGGATAGTGAACGAGCCGCCGATGGCGACCCAGTTCATATTTCCGCCTTTGCCACGCGCCAACGGTGTGAAAATCAATAGTTGCAATGCGAAGGAGGCGAACAGCAGTACCCAGGCGAACCGTAGGTAGAACGTTAATTTGATACGTGTTGCCGCCAGCATCGGCAAGAGCCCGATGAGGACGAACAATCCTTGATCGAGGAACTTAGAATAGACCGATTTTCCTTCGGCGAGGGCATCGACCGAAGAACTCGACAGCACCATGACCAGACCGAGGACGAGCAACATGGTCGTTGCACCGACAAGCATGTAGTAACTGGTCAGGGGCGAGTCCCATACGGTGGCGAACCATCCGCGCCGCTGTGTTGCCGCCGTCCTGGCGGCACGTGCCCGATTGGTGACACGCACGGTGTCGGATTCGAGTTGGACCATATGTCAATCGACCTCGGCAGCACTGGCCAGTGATCGCACTGCTGCAGCGAAAGAATCGCCACGACTCGCATACGATGCGAACTGGTCCATTGACGCGCATGCAGGAGCGAGCAGCACCACGTCGCCCGGCGTCGCCAGGTCGTGGGCAGTTGTCACCGCTCGTTGCATCACTGTCTTAGTGTCGCCGGGGTCGATCATAGTAACGGGGATATTCGGGGCGTGTCGGTCAAGTGCCCCCTTGAGTTCACGTTGATCGATGCCGATAAGCACCACCGCCCGCAGTTTCGCCACGCAGGCAGCCACGAGTTCGTCAAAAGACACGCCTTTGGTCAACCCGCCCGCGAGCCAGACCACACTGTGGTCAGGTTGGGAACACAGCGAAGCCAAAGCCGCATGAGGATTCGTGGCCTTGGAATCGTTGATATACGTCACCGACTCGTACCGCGCCACAGTCTCGATGCGGTGCTGACCGGTCGAGAAGTCTCTCAACCCCTGCGCGACGGCATCCGGTGGCACCTGGACGGCTCGAGCAAGCGCCGCGGCCGCAAGTGCATTCTTGATCACATGCGACGGGATCCTCCCGTCAGCCGCAGCCAAGTGCTCCAGATCGGACAGTGTCGCGAGTTCCGCCGCGTGGCGCTGGCGGGTTGGGTCATCGTCATCAGTATGGAACGCCCGGTCGACAATGATGGATTCAACCAGACCGAGCTCGCTCGGTCCCGGTGCACCGAGCGTGAATCCGATTGCCCTTGCGCCCTCGGTCACGTCGGCGTCGATCACGGCTTGGGTGATGGCAGGATCCCCGACAGGGTAAACGCAGGCGGTCACGATGCCGCGGTAGATCTTCGCTTTGTCCGCGAGGTACGCGTCAAAACTGCCGTGCCAATCCAAATGATCGTCCGCAACGTTCAAAATCACAGCAGCATCAGCCTGCATCGAATACGTGTGATGCAGTTGAAAGCTCGAGAGCTCGATAACGAGCACGTCAACGTCCGTATCGAGCACCGCTTCAATCACCGGCTCACCGATATTCCCCACCACCCGATGGGACACATCTGCCGCTCTCAAGATGGACCCGAGCATCTGCACCGTGGTGGTCTTGCCGTTGGTGCCGGTGACCGCCACCCAACGGGCTGGCTTGCCGGTATGCGAGTTCGGCATTCGCAGGCGCCACGCCAACTCCACTTCGGAGAACACCGGAATGCGATAGCGGCCAGCACGCTGCAATAGCGGATGCGATGGCGGCCATCCTGGCGATGCGACGATCAGATCGACATCGGCCAGTTCCAGGGTCTCGGGATCTTGTACATCCGCATCGGCGATGCCGTCGACCGTGGTCAGACGTGCGACCCGATCCGAAAGCGCGGCCGCGACTGCGCGACCGGTGACGCCTGTACCGGCAATGACCACATGTGACTCAGCGAGATTGAACTCGTCGGTCACGAAGACACCACCCATTGTCCGTAGAAGATTCCCAGACCGAGGGCCGCGCACAGCCCTGCGATCAGCCAAAAGCGCACCACGATGTTAGTTTCGGTCCATCCGGAAAGCTCGAAGTGATGATGTAGCGGAGCCATCTTGAACACCCGGCGCTTGGTGAGTTTGAAGAAGCCGATCTGGATGACGTCTGACAGCACGATGATGAAGAACAGGCCACCGATGATCACGGCGAGGATCTCGGTGCGGCTCACAATCGAGATACCTGCAAAGGCCCCGCCGAGTGCTAGTGCTCCGGTGTCGCCCATGAAGATCTTGGCGGGATTCGCATTCCACCACAAGAAGCCGCAACATGCGCCGGCGATGGCGGCAGCCACAATGGCGATGTCATACGGGTCTCGTACGTCGTAGCACCCTGAAACGGCCGAGCTGAGCTCCCCGCAGTGCTGGTTCATCTGCCAAATGCCGACCAGCACGTAGGCGCCGAAGGACATCAGTGACGCGCCCGTGGCCAAGCCGTCTAGCCCGTCAGTCAGGTTCACTGCATTCGACCATGCGGTGATCAGGAAGTTTGCCCAAAGGATGAACAGCACCGTCCCGATGCCCACGCCCCAATATGCGAGATTGATCGGCGTATCGCGCAGGAAAGAGACATTCATCGATGCTGGGCTGCGACCCGAGGCGTTGGAGAACTGCAGCGCCAAGAATGCAAAGGCAATGCCGATGACGCCCTGTCCGATTACTTTCCACTTGGCTGACAGTCCCAGACTGCGTTCTTTGCGAATCTTGGTGAAGTCATCCAAGAAGCCGATGACGCCCAACCCGACCATGAGAGTCATCACCAGCACCGCCGAAGCCGATGGAAGCCTGCCCATCACCACCGACGCCGCAAGCCATCCCAGCACCGCCGCAACGATGATGACCACGCCACCCATGGTCGGGGTGCCGCGCTTCGTCAAGTGACTGGCCGGTCCGTCTTGTCGGATGAACTGGCCGTATTGATGTTTGACCAGGAACCGGATGAAAAGCGGCGTCCCGATCAAGGTCACGGCAAGACCGACCGTGGCCGCAACGATGATCGCAATCATTCGTTCATCCCCCCTGTGGCCAGTTCATCAGCCAACTTCCATAGTCCGGCGCCATGCGACGACTTCAGCAGCACCACGTCATCAGACCTGAGAATCGAGATCAGGTGCTCCCGTGCTTCGTCGAGGGTTTCAACGAAGATGGCCTCGTCCCCCCATGAGCCTTCTTGCGTTGCACCGTCGAAAATACCGGAAGCTCCCGAACCCACCGCAATGACCAATGAAATATTCAGTCGCACAGCGAGTCTACCGATCTCGTCGTGCCTGGCGCGCGAATCCTCACCCATTTCCAACATTTCGCCAAGAACAGCGATGGTTCGACGTTTCCGATTGGCAATCACAGCCAGGGTGCGCAGTGCCGCACGCATGGAGTCGGGATTCGCGTTGTACGCGTCGTCGATAATCGTCACGCCGTCTGGACGGTCAGTGACGTGCATGCGGTGCGGTGACAGTGTCGTGGCATTGCCGAGGTGTTCAGTCACTTCTTGCAGGGGTAGGCCCAACACGAGTGCTGCTGTGGCGGTGGCCAGCGCGTTAGTGACGTTATGAGCGCCGATGAGCCCCAGGGAGACGGGATAGCCGCGCCCGGTATCGTTGTCGACGACGGTGAAGTCAATGCCGCCATCGCGGCGCACCTGCACCTGCTTCGCCTGTAGTCGGGTACCGGTGACGTTGCCGAATGTCACCACCGGCCCTGGCGCGTGTTCAGCCATAGCCGCGACCCTCAAGTCGTCTGCGTTGAGTATGGCAACACCGTCAGGCAAGAGGCCTTGGACGAGTTCCGTCTTCGCCTGGGCCACTGCTTCGATTCCGCCGAACTCGCCGACATGGGCGAGTCCAACCAGCAGGACAATGGCGATGTCGGGTGGGGCGATACTCGTCAGATAGGTCAGTTCGCCAAGGTGGTTTGCACCCATCTCTAAGACGAGATACCGCGTGGTCTCATCCGCTCGCAGTACCGTCAGCGGCAGGCCGACCTCGTTATTGAAGGAGGCGACCGGCGCCACCGTCGGTCCGTAGGACCGCAGAACCTGTAACAGCAGGTCCTTCGTCGTGGTCTTGCCCGCCGAACCGGTGACGGCCGCCACGCGAAGTCCGGTACGCTCGCGCAATTCGGCCAGATAGGCACGAGCCAGATCGCCTAGAGCCGCAGTGGTGTCCGGGACGACAATCGCGGGAACCGAGTCCACTGGTTCTTCTGAGAGCACCGCGACCGCGCCGCGCTCCACTGCGTCGGTGATAAAACGGTGTCCGTCAGTGGTCTGACCGCGCAGCGCCACGAACAACGAGCCCGGTTCCACATCACGCGAGTTAGTCACGACCGGTCCGGTGATCACTGCAGATGCCTGCGGTGCGGCAGCACCGATCATTGCCGAGATCTGCGAGGTAGACAACTCGATCACGCAGCGAACTCCTCAATTTCCATCACTGAACTTCTTTTCGGCCCGATGTGGTCTATCCACACTATGCGCTGCCATAAGCAGCCCGCACCGCGTCAGCATCGTTATAAGGGTGGAACACTCCGGCGATCTCTTGCGTCGGTTCATGACCTTTGCCGGTGATGATCACGGTGTCGCCTGGCCCCGCCAACGCGATGCCGTGCGCCACAGCATCGAAACGAGGCGACACTTCGTGGACATCGACCAGGTCAGGACGCTGCGAGCGGACTCCCGCAAGGATAGCGCGTCTGATCTCTTCGGGCGGCTCAGACCGCGGGTTCTCATCGGTGACAACCAACACATCGGCCAGTTCCGCGGCGATCTTGCCCATGATGGGTCGCTTTCCTTGGTCGCGGTCGCCATCGGAGCCGAAGACAATGACGATCCGTTTCTCGGTGATCGGCCGAACGGCTTGGAGTGCGAGAACGAGCGCATCCGGGGTGTGCGCATAGTCAACGATGACAAGGGGCTCCGTCGCGGAATCGATCACTCGTTCCATGCGCCCGGGTATCGCGACGATCTGTTCGATTCCGCGGGCAGCGTCCTCCAGTGCCACGCCAGCACGATGGGCAACGACCACCGCGAGCGCGGCGTTGGACACGTTGACCATGCCTGGCAGTGGACTGTGCACTGTGACTTGTTCCCCATCGGGGCCCAGGAGGGTAAACGTCGAACCGACTCGGTCCAATCCGACTGCTGCTTCGCTTACTCGCCACTGTGCTGTGGCATAGCCCGGTCCGTCAGCGCGGGTGGCTACGGTATCAACCGGTATGTCGGCCTGAGCGGCAAGAGTCACGCCCCATTCATCGTCCACACAGACAACGCCGCGTTTAGCCGCGGTCGGTGCGAACAGGCGTGCCTTGTCCGCGAAGTACTGCTCCATGGTGTGATGGAAATCGAGGTGATCACGCTGCAGGTTCGTGAAGGCGACGACATCGAAGGTCGTCCCTGCCACACGGTTCAACGCCAAGGCGTGTGAGGACACTTCGGTGGTCAATGCCGTCGCACCTGCTTCCAGCGCCATCGCCATCACGGATTGCAGCACTGGAGCTTCAACTGTGGTGCGCGGGCTCGGGATGCTGGTCTCACCGACTCGCAACTCGACAGTTCCCAGCAGTGCCGTCTTGAGATGTGCCGCTGAGAGCGCAGCGTCGATGAAGTAGGTGGTGGTCGTTTTGCCGTTGGTTCCCGTTACTCCAACGGTGACCAGTTGCCGTGCCGGGTAGTCATAGAACCAGGCGGCGATATCCCCCACCAGCGCACGTTGGGTGGCTGCATCACGCAATGCGATCACTGGGATGGCGCCAACTGCGGGACCTGTCGCGATGATGCCCGCACCTTCGTCGTCGGTGAGCACCGCCACAGCGCCTGCTGCCACCGCCCGGTCGACGAAATTGGCACCGTGAGTGCGAAGGCCCTTGAACGCAACGAAAATGTCACCGGCTGCCAGATCGGAGGTTCCCACGGCGATGCCGGTGAAGATAGCATTCTCATCAGCCTCCGTCGCAAGAATGACTGAGTCCCGGTAGCGATCGAGAAGGTCTTTCAGACTGCGCGAGGGTGTGCGCTGGGGCCGCATCTGTCCCTGGTTCGAGATCATGATCGACAATCTACCCGCAGGTGAGGCAATACTCGGGTCTGGCTCACCAATTCTCCTTATAGAGTTTTGGCGCTTCACTTGATGGTTCGATGCCCAGCTTCTGCAGCGCATAGGTTCCGACTTGTGAGAACACCGGTCCGGCCACTGGACCGCCATAGATCGAGACCTTCGCCGATGGGTTGTTGATCACAACAGAGATCGCCAGGACGGGATCCTCAGCGGGAACCACACCGACGAAGGACGCGATGATGTCGTTCATCTGACCCGACTCATCTGCTGCTTGGGCCGTACCTGTCTTCGCGGCAACGCGGTAGCCGTCAATGCGTCCGGCCTGGCCAGTACCGTCGATAACGGTCGATTCAAGCATTCGCAACAGTTGGTTCGCCGTCTTCTTGCTGATGACCTGGTCGCCTTCGGCTGGCTCAGTGGCCACCTCGTTGCCGTCGGCGTCGGTCACGGATCTCACCAGATGTGGCGTCGGTCTCTTGCCGCCGTTTCCGATGGTGGCGAATACGTTGATTGCCTGCAGTTCGGTGACGGAAACCCCTTGTCCGAACAGAACCGCGTGTCGAGTACGTCCATCCCATTTCTCGACAGGGTGGAGGATGCCACGTGATTCACCGGCAAGTTCGATACCGGTCAGTTCACCGAAGCCGAACTTCTTCAGGTAGTCGTACCGCACCTGCAGCGGCAGGTCTTTGGCAGCGGCAACGGTTCCCGTGTTGGACGAGTGCGACAAGACACCTGTCAATGTCCATCGTTCACGATCGTGATCATGAGCGTCTTTAAATGTCTGGTTGTTGTCTGTGGTGTAGCGGTCGTCAACCTTGTAGCGGCTCTTCGGCGTGGCCAATCCGGTTTCAAGCAGTGCGGCAACCGTGATGACCTTCGCCGTCGACCCTGGCTCGAAGACGTTGGAAACAGCGCGTGAACCGCGATTCTTAGGGGCCGACGCACCGGGGTTGTTCGGATCGAGCGCATCCGCTTCGGCCAATGCGTAGATGGCTCCGGTGCGGGTGTCCATCACCGTGACCGATCCACCCGTGGCGCCGAATGCCTTGATCTGATCCGCTAAAGCCTGTTCTGCGACGTACTGGATATCCCGGTCGATAGTCATGGCGACCGTCGCACCGGGTTGGGCCGCCTGTTCTGAACGCTGGCCTGCGGGGATGACGTGACCGCTGCGAGCTCGCTCGAAGGTGCGCGACCCCGGGACACCGGTCAGTTGATCGTTGAACGCCGCTTCGATGCCCGCGACACCTTGTACTTGTTCGCTTTCATCGTCGCGATACCCCAAATAACCGATCAGGTTGCCGGCAATCGCCCCGGCTGGATACACCCGTTCCGAGGTGTCTTCCGCGTAGTAGCCATCAATGCGCAGTGCCCGAATCGCATCCCATACCTCCGGCAGCACGCCTTTTTTCACGTACTTGAACATGCGGTCGCCGCTGAGGAGGGCCGCAAGTTCACCCTGGTCCATTTCGAGCAGATCAGCGGTCAACCGAGCGGCCTCAACCGGTCCGCCGCGTTTCTCGCCGTTCTCGTCGGTGTAGGACCATTCAGCGAGCTCACGCTGGTTCACCGTGATGTCGTACCTCGTCAACGAGGTGGCCAGCACCACGCCGTTGGTATCGGTGATCTCGCCACGGTTTGCGGGGACCTCACGTGTCACGGTGAGTTGTCGATAGGCTTCGGATGCCAAGGCATTGGCTTCGAATCCCTGGATGTAAACGAGCCTGCCCACGAACACCACGAGCACGATGGCGGTCATCGTTGCGAGGACATTGATGCGACGGGCCGGGCGTCCGGCCTTCGCACGCGACCGTGGTCGATTCGACCCGGAACGCTGCGAGGCCGACGTTCCACTACGCACTGCCACGCTGCGTTGGGACGTACGAGCGGTTGAGCGCGCTGAGCGCTGACCGGTGCCGCTGTGCTGCCGACTGTTACGGCCGGTGGAACGGCTGGGAGCACGCTCGCCTCGAGGAGGAGCGGCACTCGTGCCGCCCCGAGAACGTGCGGCAGGATGCGGTGATTTTCCGCTCGACTGACGTGCCGAGCCCGTCCCGCTATCGGTCGTGGAACGGCGGCGTCGATCGGCAGAGCGCGGACGACCGTTACGGTCGTTGGGATGGTGTTTGTTCATCTCACTTGTCCAGCCCGATGATCGTCTCGTCAGAAAGTCGGATCATCAAGGGCGCCTGCTGTTGCGACATTCCTAGACCCTTTGCTGCCTTGGCGAGTTGCTCCGGGGTGTTGAGGTTGTTCAACTCGGTTTGAAGGCGATCACGCATTTGAGCTTCTTGCGCGATCTCGCGCTGCAACTCCGCTTGTCGGTAACTTCCTTCAGCCATCAAGGTGTTCAGCGTCAGCGAGCCGATCAGACCGCCGACGAGCATGATCATGCACACGACCAAGAAGACAATCTTGCCGCCAGCTGGGACTGCTGCAGGCACGACCTGCAACTCAGGGCGGGGTGCAACGGTTTCGCGTTCTGGGCGTGTCCGACGCGGTGACGGTATTGGTTGAGCAAGAGTCAACGTCGTGTCCTTTCAGATTCGCGCACTGATGCGGTGTCTCGGATTCGTTGTGCGACGCGCAGCCGCACCGAGGCGGCACGGGAGTTGGTCAAGATCTCGTCATCGGATGCCTTGATCGCCCCCCTGGTCACCAGTTCCAAGTAGGGCTGATCGTCGGCAATCTCGACAGGCAGCCCGCGCGGTGTTCGCGACTGTGACCCAGCAGCGAAAGCTCGTTTGACGATGCGATCTTCCAGCGAGTGATATGACATCACTGCTATTCGCCCTCCGGTGCGCAGAGCGGCAATGGCTGTGGGCATCGTCGCCTCAAGGACTCGCAGTTCGCCGTTGACCTCGATGCGCAAAGCTTGGAAGGTGCGCTTCGCGGGGTTTCCTCCGGTACGCCGGCTCGCCGCGGGGACTGCATCATGGATGAGTTCGACGAGTTCGCCGCTCATATGCCAGGGACGTTGCGCACGTCGGCGCACGATCCGCTGCACGATGCGCTGCGCGAAACGTTCCTCCCCATAGGTGCGCAAGATGCGGATGAGGTCTTCGGGCTCGTATTCATTGAGCACATCCGCCGCGGTCAGTGAGGTTGTGCGATCCATCCGCATGTCAAGCGGCGCGTCCTGACTGTAGGCGAATCCACGCTCTCGTTCGTCGATCTGCATGGACGATACGCCAAGATCCAACAAAATCGCGTCCGCACCACTGAGGTTGTTCTCAGCAAGGGCCTCGTCGATGTTGTCGTATGTGGTGTGCACCGGTCGGAACCGATCGCCAAATCCGGCAAGTCGCCGGGAAGCGAGTTCGAGAGCGCTGGTGTCACGGTCGATGCCGACGACGGTCAGATCAGCGAATCTGTTCAAGAAGGCCTCGCTGTGACCGCCCAATCCTGTTGTTCCATCGACTAGCACCGGACTGGGCCGGTCGAGCGCTGGGGTCAGCAATTCGACAGTGGGCTCAAGGAGTACCGGGATATGACGTACAGAGGTCTCGTCAGATGAGGCCATAGTCCGCTGCTCCTTTCTGATTTCATGCCGTTTCACTGCTGGAAGTGCCCACTGTCTTGAGCGTCGAAGCTCGTTTCCTGTGGTCTCCCTCCGCTACATTTCTGGCGCCGGGGAAGTGCGTCAGAACTGCGGGAGGAGGCCGCAAGAAACGCAGCTGCTAGAAGTTCAGATCAGGAAGCACCTCCTCCGCGGTGTCCGCGTACCCCACTTCCGTGCCTTCCAGATACGCCTCCCATGCCTGCAGATCCCAGATCTCGACACGAGTTCCCGCTCCGATGACTGCTAGATCGCGGTCAAGACCCGCATAGGTGCGCAATAACGGTGGGATCGAAATGCGTCCTTGCTTGTCTGGAATCTCTTGACTCGCACCGGACATGAAGACGCGCAAGTAGTCGCGAGCCTGTTTGGAGGTGATCGGCGCCTGACGGATCTTGTCGTACATCCGCTGAAATTCATCGAGCGGTAATAGGTACAGGCAGTGCTCCTGTCCGCGTGTCATGACCAGCCCGGTTGCGAGTTGATTGCGGAACTTGGCGGGCAGGATCAATCGGCCTTTGTCATCGAGCCGAGGCGTGTACGTGCCCAGCAGCAAATTAGGTATGGCGCCAAGCCCTTGGGACATCTACACACACCTCCCTCCACATCCAAGTGGCACCACTGTACTCCACTTCACTCCACTCTTCACGGCATATTAGCCAGATACGCGTGTTTGGGAAGCAAATATGCAGGTCAAATGTGTGGAGGAAACTGGAGGAAAATTTCTAGACTGGACTAATATGCGTCACCATATGCATCGTTTTCCGCCATGAAAGCTAGGCGGCGATGAGTCTTGTCAGATCAGAGGCAGGCAGGCGGAAGATAGTTTTTCCTGTGGAAATCCGCCAACTTGGCACAGTCGCTAGCCGTCACTGACCGGAAGCCGCGGGCGCGCAGCAGATCAGTTGAAAACGTGAGACATGCGAGCCCCAACGACAAAAACGCACCCGAGGGTGCGTTTGGGGAGGAAAGTGGAGGGGTTGACTGGAGCGCGAAGGCTAGTCGCACCGAGTCAACTAGAGTTCGCCGCGACGCCGACGCTCCCAACGATCTTGTATGCGTTCATTCCACGACTGCTGCGTCGCAGAATGAGATCCGGAAGGGGACGATGAGGACGTTTTGTCAGCCGAACCATCGGCGGGCTCAGTCGAGGTGGGCCGACCAAAACCGTAGATCATCGCGGCAAGCATTCCCACGAATCCCACAATTCCGAGAATGACATTGGACTGGGCAGCACCGAGGACGACTAGGACGAGTCCAATCAAAGTGCCAACAATGGCGATGGTGTAGCGCCGCGCGCTACCCGGCGACGATTTGCGCACCACGGGGTCACTAGGAACCTCGACGCCTTGGTCGCCTCTGAGCGACCGTTCCATCTCGTCGAGTATGCGTTGCTCGTGTTCCGACAGAGGCACCGGACACCCCCGTTCGCGCTGCGTGCCATATCTATTGTCTTCAAGGATAGATGCCAACTGCATCAATAGGAAAGTCGTCAGGCTGTCAAGTATCAATGTCGGGTCGTAGTTGAGGCACCAAGACTGCTCGCGGACCGCAATGAACTGGCGCCGAACCGGCTCATGACATGGTCTATCGCCGAAGTCACGTGATCATCGCGCTGAGCACTGTCGTCAACTACTTCGTCCAGGGTCGCTTGAATTCCTATGGCCGCCGTCTGGGACAACTGTTCGGCTCTCACCCCGAGAAGTCTGATCGACGGGCCGCCTTGGATGATCGGTGTCAATAATGCCCGTGCGGTGGCAACAAACTGCACCGCACGGTCAGAGCTGCTTGTCAGAGTGTGTGAGCGGGTGACAGTGCGCAAATCCGCAAACTTTATCTTGACAACGACAGTCGCAGCACTATTGCCGCGCTTACGCAGTGAATGAGCAACCTTTTCGCACAGTTCCACCAGTAGTCTGTCTAGCTCAGCCGGATCCTGAGTGTCTGCCGCCAAGGTACGTTCCGCACCGACGCTCAGTTCCACACGCTCCGGTTGCACAGCGCTGGCATCGCGAGCCCACGCCAAGTTATGCAGATGACTTCCAACGTTTCCCAGCCAGTAGCGCACCACCCCTGGATCGGTACGCGCCAGATCACAAACTGTCTCGATTCCCCGAGCGCGCAGCATGGAACTGGTCTTGCCGCCCACGCCGGGCAATGCCCCGATAGGCAGCGCCTGTACGAAGTCGACCTGAGTGCCGCGGGGAATCACGATGATCCCATCCGGTTTGATGTGCGTCGAGGCGAGCTTCGCGATCAGTTTGGACGCTCCGATGCCCACAGAGCAGGTGATATTTAACTGTTCAGAGACCAATGTGCGGATTCGTTCGCCAATTGCCAGTGCGGATCCCCATCGACGACGAGCTCCGGCAACATCGAGATAGGCCTCATCCACCGAGACTTGCTCAACCAACGGCGTGAACTCGTGAAGTATCTGCATCACCTCCTGCGAAACCTGCCGATAACGACTCATTTGTGGCGCGACGACGACGGCTTCGGGGCATAGCCGCCGAGCTTTCGCCATCGGCATCGCCGCGCGCACACCAAATTCACGAGCCTCGTAGGTGGCGGACAGCACCACAGCACGCTCCTGCCCACCGACGATAACCGGCTGACCGAGCAACTCAGGGCGTTCCCTCACCTCGACGGCGGCAAAGAATGCATCCATGTCGATATGAATGATGTTGCATGCGTCATCTTCCTGCCCCCAGGTCCGGCGGGTGATGTCAACCCGCGATCCCACACTCATGAGGCACGCTGCCATGGCGTATTGGATTGGGCGCTATGCGCACGCTGCTGCGCCTCCACCCAATCCCAGACCGCATGACCGAACTCGTCGACATGGACCAGGTGTTGGTCAACTTGTTGCGGGTCAATCTCAACCGGTAACCCCACTTCGAGCCGCTCACGTATCGGAGCAGCTGATTCGAAGAGCTGCGCCCAATGCGATAAATCGGGGACCCGCTGGGTCAACTGCGCCCATGCCGACCTGTTGCGCTGTCGCGTCACCGGAGGCAGGACACTCAGCGCCGCCGCGGCGAACCGCAAGGCGGCCAGGTGCCCTTGCACAAAGGCGACTTCGATGTCGGCTTGGCTCCGCGCAACTGTCAACTCCCGCTCGGCGCGAATGAGCAGATCCCTCGTTGCCCGATACCGGGCCGCACTCGGCCGAGCGCCAACTGCGGAAATGCGCGACGTCCGCACTACCGGTTCTGTCACCACCTGAGACACTGCCATCGAAACCACCTCCCACTCCATATTATCGAACACTTGTTCGACTAACGCAATACTTCGGCAAGGTCCTACCGTTAAGGTGGACGCGTGTCACGAACCTCACGATCTACTCGCAGAACAAGTCCATCGAAACGCTCAAGAACATCGTCCCTCGACCCTCTGACATTGCACGGAAGAACCTTCGACACCACCTATGGCACCGTCCGGCTCCAACGCGACGAGGACGGCCGAAACGCTGTGACGATGTACGTCAACGACGTTCCCAGCTCCTACATCGATCTAGACGACCCCGATAACGTGACTTTCGAGTATCTGGAGATCATGCGGCTAGTCATCGCGTCGCTACCCGACGGGCCGCTCGCCGTGACGCATCTCGGAGCAGCAGGGTGTACGCTCGCGCGCAGTATCGCGCACCGCCGCCCTCATTCGACCCAGATTGCCATTGATCTAGACCCCAAATTGCTTGAGTTCACACGCGAGTGGTTCGACCTTCCGCGGTCCCCCGCCTTACGTCTGAGGCCGGGTGACGCTCGAGAGGCCTTGGTGGCGATGCGCTCCGATAGCGCAGACGTCATCGTACGAGATGCCTTCGCCGGGAATGCAACACCGGATCACCTCACTACCGCACAGTTCGTGGCTGAGGTGCGCCGTGTCCTTAAGCCCGGTGGGCTCTACCTGGCGAACGTGGCTGATCGTCCGCCGCTCGGCCTTACTCGCTGCGAAGTGGCGACGATTCGTGACCAGTTCGGTCCTGACGCGCGAATCGGCGTCATCACCGAACCCGGGATCCTGCGTGGCCGCCGGTATGGGAACGTCGTCATTGCGGCGACTGAGATCGGCGGCGATACCGCGGTCCTCGACGATCCGAGCCTCATAAGGCGGTTACGGACGTTAGCAGTCCCGATGAGCGTGGTGCAGGGTGACGAACTGGATCAATTTGCCCACGGGGCAGAGATCCGAAATGACCCTCCAGGTGGAGAATCCACTTCGGTCACGACCACCTGACGATGGCGGCTACGGCTGCTCTGGATGCTGTTCCGCGAGGAACTGCTCGAACTCGGCGGCGATATCGTCCGCACTAGGCAACCTGCCGTTGTCTGCCAAGAGCGAGTTTTCACTTCTCCCTCGTGCGAATGCATCGAACTGCTGCTCCAATGCCTGCACTAGAGCAGCCATATCGCCCGACTCCGCGACTTTGGTGGCCACCTCGTCAATGGCATCGGCCGCGCGCTGGTGCAGGGCCGTCGAGTCAATGACCAGCCCGGTGGTGTGGGCGAGTTGATCAGCCAGCACCATCACGGCAGGAGGGTACTGCGACTGCGCGACGTAGTGCGGCACATGAACGGCCATCCCAACCGCATCGCGCCCCAACTCCCCTAGTCGCACATGCAGGGCATTGCTGACTCCTGCGGGAATGGTCACTTTGCCGAAGACGCCCAAAGTCGGATCGGGCTGCGTTATCAAGTCATCTCGAGTCGCCGAGTACGTCACCATTGCAGGTCGGGTATGGGGCATTGCCATAGGAATCCCGTGGGTGTGCACCGTCAGATCGACACCGAACTGCTCGATGAGTTCAGTGGCGGCGTCGATGAAGTGGTTCCAACGATAATCGGGTTCCACCCCGTGCATCACCAGGAACGGCACACCTTCCGAATCAACCGCCATGTCGATACCGAGCTGATGTGTCTCATAATTCGAGAAACTGCCGCTGTCGAAGTCCACAGTAGGGCGCCGGGAGCGATGGTCGACGAGCAGATCAGTGTCGAAGGACACGAGCCGTTCTCCCTGGGCCCGAAGGTGGTCGACGAGTTGTTCGCCAGCATGCCCGGCGTCGATGTATCCGCGTAGACCAACGATCAGCGGCACCCCGCGCCCGCCGGTCAACGATGCCAGATCCTTGGCGACAGCTTCGTTAACGTGGTAGATCCGGTCTCGGTCTGACAACGGCACATTTACTCCTTCGACTGGTACGCGGCCTCGTGCTCGTGCGAAATGCAGCGAACCCCGACTATTTTCTTTAACACCGACGGGCCGCAAAGCCTTCCCAAAGCCATCCACCGCGACGCGGTGACACCCTCGCACCCTGACTGTATTGCATCGAATCGAGGCACATTGACTCAGAACACAGCGTGATCGTGGATAATAGTTTGCCGGATTTTCGTCCCTCACCGTTGCCGCAACCGCCACGTCGTTGGGATACCGCAGCCGAAAGGACAGTCCATGAGTGAAGCCGAGCAGATTGCGATCGAACAAGGCAGTGTCGATGGCTTCTACCAACGTCTCGACGAGTTGCGGGTTATCGTCCGCACGAAGTTGGCTGAGGTGCGCCGCGCGGGTCCGAGCGGATCGCCGCAGAACCGATCTGAACGAGATGCTTTTGCATCCATGTACGAGGATCGACTCAGCCAACTTGAGGCCATCGAGGACCGGCTGTGTTTCGGCAGACTCGATTTCGATGACGAGACTGTGCGATACATCGGCCGGATTGGTCTGACGGATGAGGACCACTTGCCACTTCTCACCGATTGGCGGGCGCCTGCTGCAGAACCGTTTTATCAGGCAACCGCACAGCAACGCGGCGACGTGTGGCGCCGCCGTCATCTGGTCACTCGGGGGCGACATGTCACCGGTCTGGACGACGACCTGCTCGATCTCGATCGTGCGCGGGATTCACATCTGACCGGCGAAGGCGCGCTCATGGCGGCCCTAGCACGCGGACGCACTGCCAAAATGACCGATATCGTCGCGACGATCCAGCGCGAACAGGACGCGATCATCCGCAGCGAACTCGACGGAGCCCTGGTGGTTCAAGGCGGCCCGGGCACCGGCAAGACCGCAGTCGCGCTCCACCGCGCCGCGTATCTGCTCTATGCCCACCGCAATCGTCTTGAGCGCTCCGGAGTGTTGCTCGTCGGCCCCTCGCGCACGTTTCTGCGGTATATCGACCAGGTCTTGCCATCTTTAGGAGAGACCGGTGTGGTTGCCACGACCATCGGTGCGCTCGTCCCCGGAATTACCGCGACGGGCACGGACACCTTCGCTGCCGCAAAGCTCAAAGGCCGCAAGGCCTGGGTGAAGATTATCGCCCAGGCAGTTCGAGCACGTGAGCGAGTACCTCGCCGCGATATCGAGTTCACTCTTGACGGCACGGATCTGATCATCTCTCGTCATGACGTGATCGATGCGATGTCTCGAGCACGTCGATCACATAAACCTCACAATGAGGCTCGCGCCGTCTTTGTTCGCGATATGTTGCGAAAACTCACCGACCAGTACCTCGCAGCGCAAAAACTCGATCCCGAGTCAGCTGACCGCGCTATCGTGACCGAAGACTTGCGGACACATCAAGTCGTGCGCCGCGAACTGAATCTGTGCTGGTTCCCCATTTCGGCCGAGAACTTGGTGCGGGATCTTTTCGCGAAACCTCATCGTCTTGCTGAGGCCGCGCCGAATTTCTCCGAACAAGAGCGCGAGCGCCTGATCCGCGACCGAGATCACCCCTGGACCGTGGACGATATTCCGATACTCGATGAAGCCTGGGAGTTGTTAGGGCCAGTCGACGGCAACGAGACCGATTCCAACCACGACGCACAACATGCCGAGGCGCTTCGCTATGCGCGCGATGTCCTTGAGTCCACAGGCGCTGGTGGCGGCCTAGTCGATGCGGAGACCCTCGCACGACGCTTCATGGCGTCACACAGCCATCACAGCGCAGCCGATCGGGCGGCTCACGACCGTTCTTGGGTCTACGGGCATGTCGTCGTCGACGAAGCGCAGGAACTCTCCGAAATGGCCTGGCACAGCCTGCTACGGCGGTGCCCGACTCGATCATTCACCATCGTCGGCGACATAGCGCAGACGAGTTCACCCGCAGGCACTCGCAACTGGAATAGTCGGCTCCGTCCGTTCTTCGGCCGTCAACTCCGCCAAGCAGCATTGACCGTCAACTACCGCACACCTCGTCGTATCGCCGATATCGCCATGCGCGTCGGGCAAACTCACGGCCTTCCGGTCACCACTTTGCAGTCCGCGCGCGACATCGTCGACGCGTTGATCTTCGAACAGCCCAGCCGCGAATCTGCTGTCGCTGCCGCACTCAAGCACTCATTGGACGAGTTGGCGAGCCGAGCGGAGGGACGGATCGCACTGATCACCACCGATCCGCAGCGGGTCACGCACGCGATGTCGGCGGCTCCTGACACGACACAAAATGCGATATCCAAGCGCCTGGCAGTTGTTACGCCACAAGGCGTCAAAGGGCTCGAATTCGATGTGGTCGTCGTGCTCGAACCCGCTCAAATCCTCGCTGGATCAGGTGGTGCAGCGGACCTGTTCGTGGCCCTGACTCGTCCTACGCAGCGGCTCGTCGTTATTCACAGTGGCCCGTTGCCGCAGGGCTTCGCAGGATGACTTCTCGTCTTGCACTGTGACCTCAGTTTGGCTCTGGAGCGAAACGGGGGCACGATGGGATGCGTGTTGAAAGCCTTGCTTCTTGAGAACCTGCACCCAGACGCCACAAAGATCCTCGCGAGCCGCGGTATCGAGGTCGTCACTCGAACCGGCGCACTCGACGAGGACGAGTTAGTCGACTCCCTTGATGGCGTCCATATTCTCGGTATCCGCTCTAAGACTCACGTCACGCAGCGGGTGCTGGAGGCGGGAAAAGACCTGCTCACCCTTGGAGCGTTCTGTATCGGGACGAATCAGATCGATCTGAAGAGCGCCGCGGGTCAGGGCGTAGCAGTCTTCAACGCCCCCTTCTCCAACACTCGATCAGTCGTCGAGATCGCCATCGCCAACATCATCTCTTTGGTGCGGCGCCAACCGGTCTTCGACAAGGACATGCATGCTGGCGTGTGGAACAAGACTGCCATCGGCGCACATGAGATCCGAGGAAAGACTCTCGGCATCATCGGTTACGGCAACATCGGCACTCAGTTGTCCGTGTTGGCTGAGAACCTCGGCATGTCCGTGATCTTCTATGACATCTCTGAGAAACTGGCGCTGGGTAACGCTCGTCGTGCCGGGAGCCTGGACGAGTTGCTCAGCATCGCCGATGTCGTCACCTTGCATGTCGATGGCCGTCCCACCAACAACGGGATCTTCGGCGCGGAACAGTTTGCCGCGATGAAACCAGGTGCGATCTTCCTGAATCTGGCACGTGGTTTCGTTGTCGATGTCGATGCGCTGGCGGAAGCACTCAAGGCCGGTCACATCGCTGGGGCAGCCGTCGATGTGTTCCCGCAAGAGCCGAAGCGCAAAGGTGATGCGTTCACCTCACCGCTGCAGGGGTTGGGCAATGTCATCTTGACGCCGCACACCGCCGGATCGACGGAAGAAGCGCAAGAGGCCATCGGACAGTTCGTCTCGCACAAGATCCTCGACTACTTGGGTACCGGCTCAACGACTCTGAGTGTGAACCTGCCGAACTTGGCGTTGGCGACGAATAATGGCGCTGCCCGAATCGCGTACTTGCACCACAACACACCGGGTGTGTTGGCGCGCGTCAACAACATCTTGGCCGATCACGGTGAGAACATCGAAGGCCAGTTGTTGGCCACCCGGGGTGAACTCGGATACGTGGTCACCGATATCGGCTCGGAAATCGAGCCCGAGACCATCACTGCTCTCGAAGCCATCGAGCAAACCGTGCGGCTTCGGGTGCTGTATGGACCCCAACACTGATTGATCAGTCGTCGGTGGCCGTCTGCTGTTGCTGGGCGGCCCGCTCCCTGTCGGCCCGCAACAGGTTCACCGCCGCTTCGAAGTCGTCGAGCGATTCGAAGTTCTGGTAGACACTGGCGAACCGCAGATAAGCCACTTCGTCGAGTTCACGCAACGGGCCCAGAATGGCCAGCCCGACCTCTTGCGAGTCGAGCTCCGCACTGCCGCTAGCGCGTAATGCCTCTTCAACGCGTTGCGCCAGGACAGCAAGATCGTCGTCACTGACCGGTCGTCCTTGGCATGCCTTGCGCACCCCAGAGACGATCTTGTCCCTGCTGAAAGGTTCTGTCACACCCGACCGTTTCGCGACGACCAGGCTCGATGTTTCAAGGGTGGAGAACCTCTGACCGCACTGCGGACACTGCCGCCGACGGCGAATAGTCAGACCATCATCTGAGGTGCGTGAATCAACGACTCGCGAATCTGAGTAGCGACAAAAAGGGCAGTGCACGATTCTCCTCGTCATAGGCTGCGGTTTGCAATGTGACGCACTTTACTCCTGAAGCATCGTACCGACTCATCGCTGGCTATGCCCCGATAGCACCCGGTCCGGGTAGTGGCGTCGCTGTGTTCCCTCCCACTATCGTCACATTTGACGGTAAATGATGAACGGGGAGCGACCGTCATCGGTCGCTCCCCGTTGGGACGCCCCATCCCCATCGCCGAGCTATCCCCCTAGGCGCTCGGCTGACGCAATCGTGCGGGACATCTTGCCCTTCGTCCCGCTGTAGTCTCACTGTCCAACCCCCCAGCTGATCCGTGAGACATACCTAATTTAGGTAAGGCTTACCTGATGCGCAACTGCTGTTCAGAACAATCTCAAAATTTGGACATAGAACGCAAGTGCACCTACCGTCGCGGCAGCACCAATCGCTGACCCGGAACGATGTAGGAGCCCTCAAGCCGGTTCAGTTCCGAGATCTCCAACAACACGTCGCGCACGTCCGCACCAGGCTCAGTCACCGACACGGCGATCTCCCACAGCGTCTCCCCGCCAGAGATGGTGTGAACGGTAACCGGAATCGGTTCTGCCACCGAATCCGCCTGCGCGCTGACCAGCCCGAAACCCGTCCCCGCCACGAGCATCGTGAGCAGACCAGCGACGACCAGTCGCCCCCGCCGGGTCAACCGCATAGCTCCCGCATCTTTGACTGCTGTCTTGCGCTCCATGATCAGAACCCTTCCATCTCACACCAAGTCATTTTTAGAACATCTGTATGATGTACAAATGTATGACTAATCGAACAAGTGTGCAAGCTTTGTCGCGACACACTCGAACACGTGTCGGATTGATCCGGCATATTCGCGTAGTGTGAAGGCATCGGCTCGCAGGTACCACTTGACCAGGACCCTGTGACATTGACCCGAAACGGAGAGAACCGTGACAGTTGATCGCCCTCACGACGCTGACGACTCCCCCGCAAAGTCCACCCCGGACGCTGACATTTCTTGGTCGCCGACCGCTCAACAGCGGCAGTCGACCGCGGCAGCGGCACAGCGCGGCGGTCGCGGCGCTGCTCTGACAGACCGACAGCAAGAAGTGCTGTCCGTTATCTACGAATCCACCCAGAACCGCGGATACGCACCATCCATGCGTGAGATAGGCCAAGCAGTGGGGATGGTTTCCCCGTCCAGCGTGAAGTATCAGCTTCAGGCGCTGGAAGCAAAAGGATTCTTACGACGAGACCGGCAGCGGCCTCGTGCCATGGAGCTCACTGAGACGGGACGCAATGTCGCCGCAGCAGCCGCGGGTGTGGACCTCAGCGCCGGTCCCGCTCCGGTAACGGGCGATGCCGCGATCTCCCCGCTTCGACGCGAGGACGCCTTCGAATCCGATGAGTATCGTGATTCGCACCCCACACCCACATTCGTCCCGTTGGTCGGTCAGATTGCGGCAGGTTCGCCGATTCTCGCCGAAGAGAACGTCGAGGACGTATTCGCATTGCCGCGCCAACTCGTTGGTGAAGGCGAATTGATCATGCTGCGCGTTCAGGGCGATTCGATGATCGATGCCGCGATCTGCGATGGCGACTGGGTCGTGGTACGTCGCCAACCGGTCGCGGAAAATGGGCAGATCGTGGCGGCGATGCTCGATGACGAGGCAACAGTCAAGACGTTCAAACGCCAGGGCGACCAAATCTGGCTACTGCCGCAGAACCCTGCCTATTCCCCTATCGACGGGAATCACGCCACCATTGTCGGACGCGTCGTATCAGTTTTGCGCAGCCTCTAGTCCGCTACTTCGTCACAGACCTATCGAAAGCGCGGCCTGGCGCAGCGATTCAGCTGAAGCCTGCAGGCCGCGTAGTTCCGCAGCGGACAATGGAACCTCGATACGGTGCAATATGCCGTCCTTGCCGACCACGCTAGGCACAGACAAACACACCTGCGAGATTCCGTAGTAGTTCTCGAGCAGCGTTGATACCGGTAGCACGGCATGCTGATCCTGCAAGACAGCTTCTACGATCCGAGAACCCGCCAATGCCACGGCATAGTTCGTAGCACCCTTGCCTTCAATGATCCGGTATGCGGAATTGACCACTTCATAGGCAATCGCAGCGCGGGCTTGGTCACCAAGTTGGCCTCGTCCATCCTCCAAGCTGTCCCAGTCGAGCAGCGGCGCCCCGCCAATGGTCGCTGAAGACCACAACGGTATTTCCGAGTCTCCATGTTCGCCGACCATGTACGCATGCACGTTCTGCACCGCCACGCCCGTGTGCTCGGCGATCAGATAGCGCAATCGTGACGAATCAAGCACAGTTCCGGAGCCAAACAGTCGATGCGGCGGCAATCCCGAAATCTGCAGTGCCGCATAGGTGACGACATCAACCGGGTTCGTCACCATGATGTAAATGGCGTCAGGTGCCACTTCGAGCAGCTGCGGAAGCACCTTCTTGGTAAGTGAGATAGTCGATTCCGCCAGTTCCAGACGACTCTGTCCAGGGCGCTGCTTGGCTCCAGCGGTGACGAGCACGACATCGGAACCACGCACCACCTCAATGTCATCCGAACCGGTGACCTCAGCTTGTGGCATGAATTGAATGCCATGAGCCAGGTCGAGCGCTTCCGCCTCGACTTTCGCCTTGTTGATGTCATAGAGCGCGACCTCACGGGCGACACCGCGCATCAGCAATGCGTACGCCATCGTGGCGCCCACCGCACCAGCACCGACGACAGACACCTTGGTCCGTCGAATCAGCGGTTCGAAACTGCTGCCGCGTGGCGCTGACAGATCATCGCTTTGAGTATTGAAAGACATCGGTATTGCTCCCGGAGGGTAGTGTGCTCAGCTACGTGTCACCAGCCTAGCCGTCGCCATAGCCGCACACGGATAATTCCGACGAAATGGACACCACTAGTCAGTCAGCGAGCTACGCAGCCGTCCTAGCGCAGCCAGCGCTATCTGTCGATCTTCAGTGCGCCAAAACGGCGGCAACGATCCCAGCAGGAACGAACCGTAGCGTTTTGTCACCAGTCTTGGATCCAGGACGGCCACCACGCCACGATCGTCCACGGAGCGAATCAGCCGACCTGCCCCCTGGGCGAGCATCAATGCTGCGTTGGTCGCTGCCACCGTCATGAACCCGTTGCCACCGGATCGATTCACTCGATCAGTGCGAGCCGACATCACTGGATCGTCCGGGCGCGGGAATGGGATCTTGTCAATGATCACCAATCGGCATGACTGTCCGACCACATCGACTCCCTGCCACAATGACAGCGTGCCAAAAAGCGAGGCGGCCGGATCTGCCGCGAACTGGGCGATGAGTTCCGGAAGGTGCGCATCGTCCTGGCACAGGATCGGCAGGCCGGTTATCTCCCGCACTCGCTCGGCGGCCTCATGCGCGCTGCGCCGCGACGTGAACAGGCCAAGCGCACCACCGCCGGAGGCCTCGATCATGTCTCGGATGAGGTCGACATGGTCCTGTGTGAGTCCATCGCGTCCCGGTACCGGCAGGTCACGGGCGACATACAAGATCCCCTGCTTTGCGTAGTCAAAGGGGGTGTCAGCCTGGCCACCGCGCCAGCGGGTCGATGCCGGTATTCGATCCTGATCACCATCCAGGTTCGCGTCGTCACCGCGGCTCGTCGTGTCTCGTCTGACCGGATCACGCCGAGGCTGTATCGACCATTGGCTCAGATTCTGATCCTGTTCTTCCCACAGACCGATAGTGCGTGCGAAGGGCTCAAATTTTCCTCCGAGTACCAAGGTCGCGGAAGTCAGTACCGCTGTGCGTGTCTGCAGCGCACGATGCGCGATGGAATCGGACACATCCAAGGGGGCAGCGTAAATGGTCGCTGTCGGTTCTTCGTACCCACGGCTCGCCCACAGCACATCACCGCCGCGCTGCTCGGTGATGCGCTCAGCGATCTCAAATAATTCAGTCAGCGCCGCTATGGCCACCTGCCGAGTCGCTGAACCCGAATCACCTGCGCGAACTGCGGTCAGCGCTCCCCTAGCCGCATCGCGAACGGCCCCAACCGCCGCAATAAGTCCATCGGACAAGAGTTTCGCCGGACTACCAGCAGGAACTTGGCTGAGTTCTTCCGCAAGTCCGGTCGCAGCGGCATCGAGTGCGGCGAGTCCGCTGCCACCTTCACGGCGGGCGCGACGAGCCGCCACTGTGACTGAACGTACCGATAACTCTTGTGTCGCAGCAGATGTCACACGCGATACGAGCTCGTGAGCCTCGTCGACGATCAGCACATCGTGAACTGGAAGCACGGCGTCATTGCCCGCAGCCGCAATTCCGACCAACGCATGGTTGGTGACGACGATGTCAGCCTCATGCGCATTGTCCCGAGCGAGCTTTGCGAAGCACTCCTCCAATAGCGGGCACCGTGACCCGAGGCATTCGGCAGAGGTGACAGAGACCTGCCGCCAAGCACGGTCCGAAACCGAAGGAGTCAGATCGTCGCGGTCTCCGGTATCGGATTCTTCTGCCCACTGTCGCAAACGCAACACTTGTCCGCCAAGATCTGATGTATGTGAGCTCGCTTCGTCCTGCTCAGCAATGCCGTCGGCTCCCAGGTCAAACAGCGTCACGTCGTCCTGCGGGTAGCCACCGGCGATCTTGTTGCGGCACACATAGTTGTGCCAGCCTTTCAAGGGTGCTGCGGTGGGCTGGATTCCAGTCAATTCGCCCACGGTCGAGATCACCGCAGGCACATCCTTGGTGAGCAACTGACGTTGCAGCGCCAGCGTTGCCGTGGAAATGACAACACGTTTGCTATCGGTTGCAGCCGCCATCGCGGCAGCAGCCAGATACCCCAGAGATTTTCCGGTGCCCGTGCCCGCCTGGATCAGTAGGGTGCCACCGCGTTCAATACCCAACTCGACATCGCGTGCCATCGCTTTTTGTCCCGGCCGGTCTTGACCACCGATTTTGGCAATGATCGCGCTGAGAACATCGTCCGCACTGATGGTGTTCAGGTTCTTTTCATCATCGGTGGGGGCGGCACGCATTGTGCGATTCTACCGAGTTGCCCCATCAATGATTGCGACTGAGTCGAGCGTGTTTGCCAGTCGCGAGTCGACCCGGGCCACGAGTCTGCTACCACGCGCGGTGTGTTCGACTTTGCTCACTTCGCCGCGCCGGTATGCTTCCGAGATCAGATCGCCGCGATCGTAGGGAACCACGAGATCGACTGATACTTGCGGTCGTGGCAGTTCTTGGGCGATTCGTTCGAGCAGTTCCGCAATCCCCTGACCGGTGTGCGCCGCGACCGCGATAGCACCTGGTTGGCGGGCCATGACCTCGTCAATGGACATCTCATCGGCTACATCACACTTGTTGAGCGCGATGATCTCGGGAACATCACCGATACCGTCGATCTCAGAAAGCACCGCACGTACTGCCGAGATCTGTCCCATCGGGTCCGGGTGGGACGCGTCGACAACATGAAGCACGACGTCGCAGTCCGCTGCCTCTTCCAGGGTGGAACGGAAAGCCTCAACGAGTTGCGTGGGCAGGTTGCGCACAAAACCAACCGTGTCGGCCAGCGTGAACTCCCGGCCATCTGGAGTCTTGGTGCGCCGCACTGTGGGGTCCAACGTGGCAAAAAGCGCATTCTCGACGAGCACTCCCGCACCGGTGAGCGCATTGAGCAGTGATGACTTACCCGCGTTGGTGTATCCAACGATCGCCACGGCTGGAACCTCAGCCTGTTGCCGCGATCGCCGTTTGGCTTCCCGAGCTGGAGCCATCTGTTCGATCTGGCGACGCAGTTTCGCCATCTGTGAGCGAATCCTGCGACGATCCAACTCGATTTTGGTCTCACCAGGTCCGCGCGATCCCATACCGGCTGCCCCGGCTCCCACCTGGCCACCGGCCTGACGGGACATGGACTCACCCCAACCGCGCAGCCTTGGCAGCAGGTACTCAAGCTGAGCAAGTTCGACTTGGGCTTTACCCTCACGTGACTTGGCGTGCTGAGCGAAGATATCCAGGATCAGAGCAGTGCGGTCGATCACCTTGACTTTAACGATGTCTTCCAAGCCCCGTCGTTGCGAGGGTGCTAGTTCCGAGTCGACGATCACCGTGTCGGCGCCCACATCGGCGACAAGATCGGCGAGCTCTGCTGCTTTTCCGGATCCTAGGTATGTGCCGGGATCAGGGGTGTCACGACGTTGCAACACCCCATCTAGAACCTGTGATCCTGCCGTTTCCGCGAGGGCAGCAAGTTCACGCAGCGAGATTTCAGCTTCCGAAGTGCGCTGACCGCGGTACATTCCAACGAGGACAACCCGTTCCAGCCGGAGTTGGCGGTATTCGACCTCGGTGACATCTTCCAGCTCGGTGGATAGACCGGCGACGCGTCGCAACGCGCTGCGTTCCTCCAGTTCGAGTTGGTCACCATCGGACGTGGTGTGGCGGGTTTCGCCTTCATCGACTGCGGTGCCTGCGCGAGCCAGAATACGTGCAACCACATCGCGCGCTATCGCATCGTTGGCTGCCGCAACCTGCTGTGATGCTGCGGATTGAATTGGCTCCACCGCCGCTGCGTCAGTGTCGGTCGATGAATCCGTGTGGTGCTGTTGCGTCATACTGTCCTATATCGTGCGCGGTTATGAGTTGAACTATGTTCTATCGTCCCACGCTGGGCTGAACTAGCACCATCTTATTTTGTGTCAGACCGATAGCATGGTCTGGTGCATTCCAGGCAGAAGCGGTCAACACCAGTATCTGAGCATTACTTCACGAATCATGAGCGTGCCGGCGACGATGAGCGTGCTATTCGTCAGGTGACCTTAGCTGGGCAGTCTGTTGAGGTTGAAACCGCACCGGGGGTGTTCTCGCACCAACATCTCGATATCGGAACCGACCTTTTGCTTCGCACCGTGCTCGAACACGAGAATCTTGAGGACCGCACAGTGGCTTTGGATCTGGGATGCGGGTGGGGGCCGATCGCTTTGACTCTGGGCCTCGCCACCACGGAACACGACTTGACCACCTATGCCGTCGACATCAATGACCGTGCCCTCGATCTGACGCGGCGCAACGCGGCACGGCTCGGTCTGGAGACAGTCATCGCCGCAGCACCCGACAATGTACCGTCGCAGGTTCAGTTCGACCTCATCGTCTCGAACCCTCCCATCCGGGTTGGTAAGACTGCACTGCACGATCTGCTGCGCACCTGGTTGCCCCGGCTACGCCTCGGTGGCGCTGCCTACCTCGTCGTGGCGAAGCAACTTGGAGCGGACTCGCTACACCGCTGGTTAGCGTTACATCTCAACCGCACCGCGACCAATGGCGAAACTACAGGAATGATGACTTCCGATGGTTCCGTCATGACAGGCACAGTGGAACGTGTTGCACAAGGCAAAGGCTTCAGGGTGCTGCGGGTTCAGCGATAAACACCTGTGCTCGTGCGACTATTCGCGCCGGTCCCGCCAACCGAATATCAGTGAGATCGTTCAGGTCAACGCTGACTTGTCCCCCAGGAACATCGATCAGCCACCGCTGCGGTGCGCTCGGCCCGCCCCAGGTAGCCAATGCGACGGCCACAGCGCACGCGCCGGTGCCGCACGACGGTGTTTCGCCCACTCCGCGCTCGTGAACTCTCATGACTGCGCGGCCGACGATCCCGTCATCCGATTCGATCTCTGACAGCGGCACCACGAACTCGACGTTGGTTCCATCGGAAGGCTGCGGAAGGACCTCCGGCGCACGGGTCAGATCAAGTTCTTCCAACTCAGCACGACTGTATAGCGCCACCACAGTGTGCGGGTTACCCATATCCACGCTGAGCCCTGGACGCGGCGGACCTTCCAATCCCGTCACTTTCACGGTCGCGTCTGCGCCGTGCTCTCGCGCTGCGTCGGGGGCGCTGAGGGTGCCAGGTCCCATCGACACCGAATACCAGCCAGTTTCACTGTCTTTGGTGACCCATTTGGTCCCGGCTCGGGTTCCGACAGCCAGTGGCGCTGCGGCGCAGTCGGCGATGTCCAGAAGTTCCAAGAACGCAGCGAATGCTCTGACCCCATTGCCGCACATCTGTGCCACTGATCCGTCGGCGTTGCGGTAGTCCATGAACCACTGCGGCGAATCAGCCAGACGGTCTCGATCCGGTTGCGGCATGGCCACAGTGGGCACCAGCCTGATCAATCCGTCACCGCCGACACCGTCGCGGCGATCTGTCAGGGTCCGCACCAGCGACTCGTTGATGTCTAGCTTCGCGTCACGATCGTCGAGCAACACAAAGTCGTTGCGCGTGCCGTGACCTTTGTAGATCTCCAGGACTGTCATGAGCCAAGCCTACGGCGGATCGGCTCGAGTGCCGAAGGCACTTCGGTACTGAGCGCGAGTTGGTCGTGGCGCGCTTTGTCGTCTGCATCCGCGATCAGGGTCAGAGCATTGCGGACGAGTTCGTCTGGCGTCACCTGGTCTGCTCTTATCCAGTTGATACGCGGGTCACGACCGAACCAGCCCATCTGCTTGCGCGACAGGCGCCTGGTGGCGGCAATGATCTGTTCTCGTGCTTCCGCCGCACTGATGCGACCGGCAAGATGCGCCACCGTTTCGCGATAGCCAACCGCACGAAGCGCAGTTTGCGATAGGCCGTTGAGTTCGGGTCCAGCAAGGCGCTGCACCTCGGCAAGGAGTCCGTCCTGCCACATCTGAGCAACACGCTGCGCGATGCGTTCGTCGAGTGCTTGTCTGCCGTAGTCGATCCCGATCTGCACGGTTTCAGTGACATATTCCTGACGCGGCAGGTTTGCGCTAAACGGCTCATCGGTAATGTCGATGACTTCCAAGGCACGGATGATCCGGCGACCGTTGGCAGGATCGATACTGCGCGCAGCAGTAGGGTCTTTGATCGCGAGTTCGGTGTAGAGGGCAGCAAGCCCTTCTTCTTCGGCGCGCTGTTCCCATTTCGCACGGATCTGCGGATCCGTTCCTGGAAAGTTCATATCGTCGAGTAGCGCCCGCACATACAGCCCGGAGCCGCCGACGACGATGACACGGGCACCGCGTGATCTCGCCGCAGCAATATCGCCACGTGCTTGCTGCTGGTATCGAGCCACTGACGAGTCTTGGCCAGGCTCGATGACGTCAATCTGGTGGTGGCGATAGCCGCGCCGCTGTGATGGCGGAAGTTTGGCCGTACCGATGTCCATTCCGCGATAGAGCTGAAATGCGTCAGCGCCAACGATCTCAACTGCTTCGGGGCCGCCTAAACTGTCCGCGATATCGAGAGCGAGGCTAGATTTACCTGATGCTGTCGGGCCGACAATCGCGATGACCGGTGCTTGGCCAGCAGGGGGTTCAACGTGACGTTGTTGGGGTTCGGTCATGCCGAAGGCGCTGATCGCAGTGTCGGCATTCCGAGTGAAATCGCGGCACCGCCGCTGGAACCGCCATGGTCGTGTGACGCTGATCCACCGTTAAGCCTGGTACGTTCCCTCTTCGTCCAGGCATCGCCTGATCGAGTACGACGCACCCGGTAGTGTCCTCCGGTATGCGCTGAGTCGGCCACCAGGAAGTGAGGCGCACCGCGAGTAACTTCGACTTCAATCATGTCGCCGGGCCGGGGCAGTCTCGGGTCGATGTCCTCGCGCAGTCGCGGGTCATCGGATCGCACATCTTTCGAAGCGCTGAATCCGTGGGCCAGGCCATCGGGGACTCCCACGTGCACCAGCCGGTTGTCTCGTGCCCGGCCGCTCACGCGCCGGGTTTCCTCGTCCTTTCGGCCCGAGCTTTCCGCGACGAGCACTTCGACCACTCGCCCGACCTGTGCTTGTCCTTCGGCGGCGTTGATCGACTCCTGGAGTTTGAGCAGTCGGTCGTAGCGTTCCTGGACCACCTCTTTAGGAATCTGGTTCTCCAGCGTTGCCGCGGGTGTTCCGGGACGAGGCGAATACTGGAAGGTGAACGCTGACGAAAACCGTGATCTCTCTACCACATCGAGTGTTGCCTGGAAGTCCTCTTCAGTCTCTCCCGGGAAACCGACAATGATGTCGGTGGTTATCGCGGCATCAGGAATGACCTGACGGACTTTGTCCAGGATTCCCAAGAATCTCTCGGAGCGATAGGAACGACGCATGGCACGCAGGACCCTGTCGGAGCCAGACTGCAACGGCATATGCAGGCTCGGCATCACATTGCGGGTCTCTGCCATGGCCTCGATCACGTCATCGGTGAAGGCCGCCGGATGGGGCGAGGTGAAACGTACTCGTTCGAGTCCTTCGATGGTTCCGCAGGCTCGCAACAGTTTGGCGAAGGCGCCCCGGTCACCGAACTCGACCCCGTAAGAGTTGACGTTCTGTCCCAGCAAAGTCACCTCGATGGCGCCAGCGGCTACCAGCGATTCGACCTCGGCCAATACTTGCCCTGGGCGACGGTCGCGTTCTTTACCGCGTAAGTGGGGCACGATGCAGAACGTGCAGGTGTTATTGCATCCCACGGATATCGATACCCATCCCGCGTATACGGATTCGCGGCGGGTTGGCAGCGTTGAGGGAAAGACCTGCAAGGATTCCGCGATCTCGACCTCGGCACGGCGGTTATGCCGGGCCCGTTCCAATAGCGGTACCAATGCGTCGAGGTTATGGGTACCGAGCACCACGTCGACCCAGGGCGCCCGTTCCACGATGCCGCTGCGGTCTTTTTGCGCAAGACAGCCGCCGACCGCAATCTGCATACCGGGACGGCCGGCCTTGTTCGATGCCAGCTGGCCGAGCATCCCGTACAACTTGCTTGACGCGTTTTCGCGTACCGCACAGGTGTTGATCACCACGACATCAGCGTCACCGGCTGCTTCATGATGCGGGTCAGCAGGCTGATAGCCAGCCTGCTCGAGCATTCCAGCCAGGTGCTCGGAATCGTGGACATTCATCTGGCAACCCAAAGTGCGCACCACGTATGTGGGTGCGGATGGGTCGGCTACATGATCGGTGGGGGCAGACATCGGCGTCTATTCTAATGCCGTTGAGATCGTTTCAGGTCCGCGGCCGCGGTTCGGTGTCCTCGTACACGTCGTCCGAATCATCGAGCTCGTAGGTTTCATGCATTTCGCCGGTTGTGGCCACGGCCCGCAGTTCTCGTACCGCCGTGACGGTGACCACGCCGAGGCGCCCCATCTCACGCTCGATCCGGCGCGCGACATCAGTGGCAAGTGCCGCTATTTGATCGTCGGTGACGGCGGACGGCTCGACGACGACCCGCAATTCCCGTCCAGCCGACATGGCCAGCGCACGGTGCACGCCTTCGATACCGAGGGCGATGTGTTCAAGCCGTTCCATCCGCTCGATGAGTTGCGTCGTCTCATCGCGGCGTGCCCCGGGCCGCGCAGCAGAGATCGCATCGGCGATCTGCACGATGACGGACTCGATGCTCTCGTGCGGCACCTCATCATGGTGCGCGGCAACAGCGGAGACGATGTCTTCAAGTTCACCGTGTTTGGCAAGGAACTCAGATCCGACGATTGCATGAGTGCCTGTCACGGTACCGGTGAACGCTTTGCCGATATCGTGCAGGAAGCCTGCGCGAGAGGCTACCGCGGGATCGGCGCCAACATCTTTGGCGATACCCGCAGCGATCTGCGCCACTTCCACGCTGTGGGCCAGCACCGACTGTCCGTAGGAGGTGCGCAACCGTAACTGGCCCATGATTTCAATGATCTCGCTGGCGAGATGGTGCACGTCTGCTTGCTTCGCCGCCTCAAGACCTGCTTCACTACTACGTGCCGCAGTGGCCATGGCAGCACGTTCGAGGGCTTCTTCTATGCGATGCGGATTGATACGTCCATCGTTGAGCAGCTCTTCCATCGCGGCCGTGGCAGTTTCGCGGCGTTCCGGGTCAAAACTCGCGAGCATGACTACCGAACTGTCATCTTCAATCAACACGTCGACGCCGCTGATGGCCTCGAAGGCTCTGATGTTGCGGCCTTCTTTGCCGATGATGCGGCCGCGCATCTCTTCATGTGGCAGGTGCAAAGTTGTCACGGCTGCCGCGGAACTCACCGGTACGGCAATGCGCTGCAGTGTTGAGACGATAATCTGCCGTGCTTTTTCTTCAGCGGTGTCGCGCGCTTGCTGCTCAATGCTGGTCACGACGCCCGCGACGTTGCGATGCGCTGCTTCCAAGATGGAACGCTCCAGCGTCTTGCGAGCATCGACCACGGTCATTCCCGCTACTTCTTCCAGACGTCTGGCAGCCTCCTGCACAGTCCGCTCACGCTCTGCCTCGAAGGCAATACGGTCATGGACGAGTTCTTGCTCGCGCTGATCATTTCGCTGCCGTTGCTTGCGCAGCCGGCGCCGCTCACCGATGAGTTCCTTTTCGGAGTTACGCAACTGTTCTTGTCGCTCGGCCAGTTCGGCGGAACGGTCCTTGATGTGCTCGCGCAACTCGCGTGCGTCTTCTTGCGCCTGAACACGCACTGCTTTGGCTTCCCGCCGCGCCACGAGCACAAGAATCAGCGCGATGAGGCATGCACTCAATAGCGCGAGGACATAGCCCCACTCCAATGCTCCGAACATCCACTGCCTCCCGGCCAATTCTTAGTGCGTTTAAGGCTACGTGAGATACCTGGTTATTTCCGTAAGATACCGACAAATTTCACGGTTTCCTCACCCGATTCAAGCTTGCATCGGCCACTTTCGATCACAATATGGAGTTCAGCGCTGCCAGGTGCTCGAAGTCAGGCCGTCAGGTCATGATCGTCAAGTGCCATCTTCACCGCGGAACGGCTGACGGCATCACTGAAGCCCCGTCTTGCCAGCGCCGCATAGATCCGCTGAAGTTCCCTATCTGAGCGGGAACGACGGTTCACTCCAGACCCTTGACTCCATTCATCATCTGATGGCGAGTCATCACGTGCCGTCATGCCCGACTTGCCGGAAAGTTTCTTCGTCGCGAAACGTAGCGCCACTTCCAACTCTTGTTCTGGCGGGTACTGCTCCATCGCGCGGTCAATGACCTCGTGGGCTAAACCGCGTCTGCCCAATTCGAGAGCCACGGCGCGGCGCGACCGACCTGTCCGGTCGCGCCGATCCCGCACGAACATTGCGGCATACTCGTCGTCGTCAATGAGGCCCACGGCGGCTAACCGGGATATGACTTCACCTATGCAACCTTCAGTGAAACCCTGTGCCTCCAGCCGCGCGACTATTTCACTGCTCGGCTGAGGTGTCCGTGCCAGAATCTGCAAAGCTGCTTCACGAGCGTGGTCAATCGAGTCAGGATGCTCAGTTTGACGACGCGCCTTGGCACGCACCATCACTTAGTTTCTGACTGCTCCGTCTCAGCATTGACTCCAATGCCGAGTTTTTCCTTGATGCGACGCTCGATCTCGTCGGCGAGATCGGGGTTGTCCTTTAAGAAGGTACGTGCGTTCTCTTTCCCCTGGCCCAACTGGTCACCATCATAGGTGAACCATGATCCCGATTTGCGCACCAGGCCATGTTCAACACCCAAGTCGATCAGACTTCCCTCGCGCGAGATGCCGACACCATACAAAATGTCGAACTCCGCCTGCTTGAACGGCGGTGCCATCTTGTTCTTGACCACCTTGACGCGGGTACGGTTACCGACTGGGTTCGTGCCTTCTTTGAGCGTCTCGATACGACGAATATCCATACGCACCGATGCGTAGAACTTCAAGGCCTTACCACCAGTGGTCGTCTCGGGTGAACCAAAGAACACACCGATCTTTTCGCGCAGCTGGTTGATGAAGATAGCCGTAGTACCAGATCCCGCTAGCGCGCCGGTGAGTTTACGTAGCGCTTGAGACATTAGCCGCGCCTGCAAACCGACGTGGCTGTCCCCCATCTCGCCTTCGATCTCAGCCTTAGGAACCAGCGCAGCGACCGAGTCAATGACGATGATGTCGATCGCTCCGGAACGGATCAGCATGTCAGTGATTTCGAGGGCTTGTTCACCGGTGTCAGGCTGCGAAACCAGGAGCGCGTCAGTGTCGACGCCCAATTTCTTGGCATAATCCGGGTCGAGGGCATGTTCAGCATCGATAAAGGCGGCGATTCCGCCCGCCCGCTGGGCGTTGGCGACGGCGTGCAATGCCACGGTGGTCTTACCCGAGGATTCTGGACCGTAGACCTCGATAATGCGGCCCTTCGGCAGACCGCCGATTCCAAGTGCGACATCCAGTGCGATCGAGCCGGTGGGAATGGCCGCGACAGGAGCGCGCCCCTCGTCGCCCAGGCGCATCACAGAGCCTTTGCCGAAACTACGATCAATCTGCGCCAAGGCGGCTTCAAGTGCCTTATCGCGGTCTGCTGGTGCTGCCATGTGGGGCCTCCGTCATATCAAAGTCGAATCTCATATGTCGCCGTGTGGCTCAGTCGAATCGATCATGGCGATCGCGACGAGACTACGGCATACCTCTGACATCATCAGATTCGCGTCCGCGTCACATCCGGAACAGTGCCATTGTGGATAACTTAACCGCTCGGCGAAACTAACATCGCCACCTTATCGCACACATGTTCGATAAGGTGGCGACACGCCAAGAACTATTTTTTCGGCTCTGGCAGTCCCCAGTGAAACTGCTCTGGCAGATCGAGGTCCGTACACAACTCACGCCATACGTCGCCCGGGCGATCACCGCGGTCGATCGCCTGCTGCGCCGTGACGCCGCCCAAAGAGACGAGGGTATGGTCGTTGACCAGAGTGCGCCCGTAGCCCATACCTAGAATTTGATCGACGCAGGCGAAAAACTCGCGCAACTCCATCAGCGCTGTTACTCAGCGATGAGTTCCGGCGGAGCTGAGTTCACGAGTCACTCGCGGCATCTCGAAGTCAGCCATGACCAGGTCAGGCATCTCAAGAGCCTCGGCTACCGCGATACGATCGGCAACCTGATGCAGCACGGCTGACATCGGCACATCGAGGGCGTCGCAAATGGAACCGAGCAATTCTGAGGAAGCTTCTTTCTGACCGCGTTCGACTTCACTGAGGTATCCCAGTGAGACGCGTGCTTGGGATGACACTTCACGCAGTGTCCGCCCCTGCCGCTGCCGCAGGTCACGCAACACGTCGCCAATTTCCCTACGTAGTACGACCATGGTGTGCCCTCCCTCCAATCAGCGTCGATGTGGTCCTCGACGCTATATCGAATCAGTTATTGCACAGTGGAGTCAATCTGATTCTTCATCTACTACGGTACCGTCCCAACCTGGGAGTGCAGATCTGGTGTGACTAAAACGACACAATGACTCTGGTGCCGATACGGCAGGCTGTTGCGGTTACCTCCATTGTCAACCGCAACGAGTCTTACCGTATTCCCACTGATCCGCCTTTTCTTCAATCCGATGAGACGAACTCGATAGCGAGTTGCAGCGCGTTGCAGACGCTCAACGCCCTAATCTGTCCGCGATCGCCTTCAAGTGAAAGCTCCGCAACGCGAGTGAGCACTCGTCCATCGGGAAAACGCCCTGCCACAGCAACGAAGACCTGACCAACCGGATGGCCGTCTTGCGGCTTCGGCCCCGCGACACCGGTCGTCGCAATGGCGATATCGGCCTCGAAGAGCCTTAATGCACCCCGGCTCATCTCACGGGCCACCTCGGGGTCAACAGCACCACGTTCTTGTAACAAGTGTGCGTTCACGCCAAGGATCTTGGCTTTCATCGGCGTCGCGTAGGCGACAACCCCGCCGTGAAATACCGCAGAGGTACCTGGCACTCGTACTAGTGCGTCGGCCAATGCTCCCCCGGTCAACGACTCGGCAACGCACAACACTCGCGATTGAGCGGCGCAGAGATCAACGAGCGTCTTGGCTAGTTTTTCGGCGTTCATGCGTCAATCTCACTGCGTCAAGGGTGTATTGGATTCCGGTCCATAGAGTCACTGCAACGGCGGCGATAAACAGCACTAGGGCACATATCTGCACCCATTGCGGCAGCACCCACAGCGGAAAGAGAAACAGCGAGATCGACGCCACCTGCAACGTGGTCTTGATCTTGCCACCCATGGATGCGGGCATCACCTGGACTCGGATCAGCGCCAACCGCAATACGGTGATGCCGATTTCCCTGCCGAGCACGACAATCGTGACCCACCACCAGACCTCGCCCAAACCTGACAGAGCGCAAAGCGCGACACCGATCAACAATTTGTCCGCAATGGGATCGAGGATCTTGCCCAAGTCGGTGACCATATTGCGACTGCGCGCCAGATGCCCATCCAGCCGGTCGGTCAATGCTGTTACGACAAAGAGCGCGGCTGCGATCCATCGAACTGTCACATCATGACCGCCAACGACCAGCAAGACGCCCAGAACCGGTGCGACAGCAATCCGGGTTGCGGTGATAGCATTCGCGGCATTCCATTGGCGAAGTACATGCTGGGTGGTGGTCACACTCTAAGCCTATGCGGTGCCTGCCGTGTTGCGGACATCCAAGCACTCCAACCGAGTTGCCAGCGCGTTTCCCACGACTTACGACTATTGTGCATACCGTGCCACGTCATGCCGCTCCATCGAAATTCCGATTCCGTCCCTGGTCAATCGCTCTCGCCCTGATCATCGCGCTGGTCATCGGCGGTGGCACTGCTGTGGGAGTGGTACTCAGCCAACGCGATGCCAAGACCGATCAGAATGCTCAGCCGACAACGGCGCAGTCACCGACTCGCAGCACTGATGCTGCCGACAAATCGGAGGCCCCCGCGCCCTCCGCTCCCCGCCCGGATCCAGAGCCTGAGCCACAACCGGATGCGACCTTCACGATCCTCGCTGGCGGAGACATCTTGACGCACGAACCGGTCAATAACTCGGCCCGTACCGGGCAGAGTTATGACTACGCACCGTTGCTGGCTGGCATCGATCAGTGGGTTCAGGGGGCGGATCTCGCACTGTGCCACCTTGAGGTGCCGGTGGCTCCGGCAGGAACGGCACCCAGCGGGTATCCAATGTTCGGCGCGCCGCGTGAAATCGTCGCTGACATCGCCAAACAGGGTTGGGACGGTTGTTCGACTGCTTCGAACCATTCAGTAGACCGTGGCTGGGACGGTATCGTCGCGACGGCCGATGCGATGGACGAGCACGGTCTCGGATTCGTCGGCACCGCCGTGAGCAAAAAACAGCAGCGCCAAGCGCAGCAGTACGTCCTGGAACGCGAAGGCCAGCGCATCACCGTCGCCCACATTGCTGCCACCTACGGGACGAACGGCCTGCCCGTTCCCTCCGGTCGCGAATGGTCGGTGGATCTGATCGACACAGCGCAATTGCTGAAACAAGCGGAGCGAGCTCGAGACGATGGCGCGGATTTGGTCCTGGTCTCGTTGCACTTCGGCCAGGAATACCGCATCGAACCCACCGCCCAGCAACTCGAAGTGGCCCAGGAATTGGCCGACTCAGGCCTCGTGGACATGGTCATTGGCCACCACGCGCACATCTCGCAGCCCATGACTAAACTCCCCGGCGGTCCTGACGGACAAGGCATGTGGGTGGCTTATGGTCTGGGCAACATGATTTCGAATCAAGACGCATCATGCTGCGTTGCCGGCACCGAATCAGGGCTGCTCATGATCGCGACAGTGGTCAAACCGGCTGACCAGCCTGCCCGGGTGGTCGACCTGCAATGGCAAGGTGTCACAGTAGACCGCCGCGGCGGCCACCGGCTCTTCCCCTTCGCTTCCAATCTCAAGAAGGGCGCGGGCACACTTTCAAGCGCTGAAATGCAGGCGCGTCGTGAACGTGTTCAAAGCGCTGTGGGCGACGAGATGGACGAGTTGCGCGAACCGCCAACGCCAACTGGACCAACGCCCCAGGTCGTGCCTCGTTCCGGCGCTCAGTAGTCGTCAGACCGGTCCGTCAATTGCCAGGCGTCTTCGCCGTCATCTGAGTCGTTTTCGTCGTCGACGCTACCCGATGATGCAGCAGGACCGGCTGATTCACCGCGGAGCATTGCCAGTGTCGCCGCCAGATCGTCCGGTCCGACCAGCACATCGCGGGCCTTCGACCCCTCCGACGGCCCCACGATCTCACGGGACTCAAGCAGATCCATCAGACGTCCGGCCTTGGCGAAGCCGACGCGCAGTTTACGCTGCAGCATGGAAGTGGAACCGAATTGCGTGGTGATGACCAGTTCAGCGGCCTGCAACAGCACGTCGAGGTCATCACCGATATCTTCGTCCACAGCCTTCTTCTGAACGGCTTGAGCGACGTCCTCGCGGTACATCGGTTTGAGTTGCTGCTTGACGTGATTGACCACGTCGTGGACCTCTGACTCGGAGACCCAGGCGCCTTGGACGCGCATCGGCTTAGCCGCCCCCATGGGCAAGAACAGTGCGTCACCCTGCCCGATGAGCTTCTCGGCTCCTGGCTGGTCGAGCACCACCCGGGAATCGGCCAGCGATGATGTGGCAAAAGCGAGACGCGAGGGCACATTCGCTTTGATCAGACCGGTCACCACGTCGACGCTCGGGCGCTGTGTCGCCAGGACCAGGTGAATTCCGGCGGCACGGGCCAGCTGGGTAATGCGCTGAATCGACGCTTCGACGTCACGTGGGGCGACCATCATCAAATCAGCGAGTTCGTCTACGACGACCAGAAGATACGGGTATGTCGCGATCTTGCGCTCCGACCCCGGCAACGGCTTGACCTTGCCGGAGCGAACCGCAGCGTTGAAATCGTCGATGTGCTTGTATCCGAATGCCGCCAGGTCGTCGTAGCGAGCATCCATTTCCCGCACCACCCATTCCAGCGCCTCTGCCGCCTTCTTGGGGTTGGTGATGATCGGCGTGATCAGGTGCGGGATGCCGTCATAGATCGTCAGTTCGACTCGTTTGGGGTCGACGAGGATCATCCGCACCTCGTCCGGGGTCGAACGCATCATGATCGACACGATCATGGAGTTCACAAAACTCGACTTACCTGCGCCGGTGGCACCCGCAACCAGAATATGCGGCATTTTCGCCAGGTTTGCCACCACGTAGCCGCCCTCGACGTCCTTGCCGACTCCGATGACCATCGGATGGTCGGTACGGCGCGCAGGGCCGGAACGCAACACGTCACCAAGGGCAACGGTTTCGCGGTCCACGTTGGGAATCTCGATACCGATGGCGGATTTACCTGGAATCGGCGACAGGATGCGCACGTCGGCGCTTGCCACGGCATAGGCGATGTTCTTCGACAACGCGGTGACACGTTCCACCTTGACCGCGGGCCCGACCTCGACTTCGTAACGTGTCACCGTCGGTCCGCGGGTAAACCCGGTGACGGTGGCATCAATGCCGAACTGCTCGAAGACACCGGTCAGCGCTTCAACGACACGGTCGTTGGCTGCGGAACGTTCCTTATGCGGCGGCCCGACCACCAGCGAGTCCTCGCCGGGCAGAATGTAGACCACATCGCCACCGAGTACCTGCTGCTCACCCTGAGGGACTGCTTTGGTCGGCGGCGGGGTGAGGTGAGTTCCGATATCTGACGAGGCCACCGAGGTGATGATCTCAGTGGGCGACGCTGCCGATACCGGCTCAAGGGCATCTGCTGCGTCACTGTCATAGTGTTGCTCGGCCGCGGCCGCGTCAACGTCGTAGACGGTCGTCGGCGTCGCGTCTGAGTCACCGACAGCCGATTTTTCCGCCTCGGCCGCCTGCATGAACGCCTCGTCGCCCACATATGGCCGTCCGAGGTCGTCATCGATGTCGTCGTGATCGCGCTTCGTCTTCTTACCGCGGCGCCGTCGCCTACCGGACGCGGTTTCGTCAGTGCCGTCATGGCGCGAGACACCCTCAGCCAGGACGAGCTCGTCCTCATTCGATTCTTCATCGAGCGATCCGCCCGTGAACAGCGCGTGTAGTTTCGGGCCGATCTGGTTGACCGGTGTGGCAGTGATAACCAGGATGCCAAAGAACACGACGAGCAAGAGCACCGGAATGGCCAGCCATGGGGTCAGCCCGGCAGCCAGGGGAGTTCCCAGCGCCCAGCCGACGACCCCGCCGGCGTCCAACGTGCTGTGCCAGCCTGTCGCCTCGTCCCGCAACGCGGGAGTGCCTGAGACGATATGCACGATAGATGCCGAACCGGTGGCAACGGCCAGCGTGCCGATCGTGATACGACCGTTGGCTCGACCGCGATCTGGGTAGCGCATCAGGCGCACCGCGAACCACACGAGGATGACAGGCACACCCAACGCGAGGATGCCCACAACGAACGCGAAACTGTTGTACACCGCGCCAGAGACCGGACCACCGGCGCCCAACCAGCCTGCTGCGCCAGCCAGCAGCGCCACAACCAACAGCAGAAGTGCCGTGCCGTCACGTCGGTGAGCCGGGTCGAGTTCACGTGCGTCAGTGCCGACACGGCGCACTCCGGAACCGATCAGGTGCGCGATACCGAGGAAGAATCCTCTGATCGCCCTGATCGGCCACGGCAGGGCCTTAGGGGCTTCCTCATCCCTAGAACTGTTGCGTGAGTTTTGCTGCGCCACCGGTTTCTTCGAGGTTCCCTTCCCTCCCGACGCTACTGAGCGAGTGCCGGACTTTGCGTTCCTGCTTTTGGTGCCCGTACCTGACTTCGACCCTGTGGACGAACGAGAATTGGGCACACGTGAAGACATGACAGCAAATCTAACGTGATTCGCCTGATTTCACGGGCAGGCTCGCGGATTACGCCTCGACGACCACTGGAATGATCATTGGCCTGCGGCGCAGTCGATTGGCCGCATATCGGCCGATGATCCGCCTCATCACCTGCTGTAGCTGGTGCGCGTCCACATTGCCGGTGGCGGCTTGCTCCTCCACCGCGGTTCTGATCTGCGGCAGAATATCGTCGAAGACGCTGTCCTCCTCGGCCACGCCGCGTGCTTGCACGGTCGGCCCGGCGACGACTTTGCCCGAGGACGAGTCGACCACTGCGAACACCGAGATGAACCCTTCTTCGCCGAGGATTCGCCGGTCTTTCAGTTCCGCATCGGTCAATGTACCAACGGATGATCCGTCAACGTACACATAGCCGCACGGCACTGCTCCAGCGATAGAGGCCTTGCCATCCTTGAGGTCGACCACCACCCCGTCTTCAGCGAGGATAACCCGTTCCGGGGCCACTCCGGTCTTGACCGCTAGCGCCCCGTTGGCGATGAGGTGCCTGACCTCGCCGTGGACCGGCATCACGTTCTTAGGTCGCAAAATGTTGTAGCAGTAAAGCAATTCGCCTGCGCTGGAGTGCCCTGAGACGTGCACTTTGGCGTTGCCCGAGTGCACTACGCGTGCGCCTAGCCGCATCAGCCCGTTGATCACGCGGAATACAGCGTTCTCGTTACCGGGAATGAGGGACGAGGCCAAGATGACGGTGTCCCCCGGTCCGACACTGACTCGGTGGTCGCCGTTGGCGATGCGGCTCAGTGCCGCCATCGGCTCCCCCTGCGACCCGGTGCACATCAGCACTACTTGATCGTCTGGCAATGAATCGATCTCTTTGACGTCAACGATCACGCCAGGCGGCACATTGATGTATCCCAGTTCAGAGGCGATGCCCATGTTGCGCACCATTGATCGGCCGACGAGTGCCACCTTGCGCCCGTGAGCGTGTGCAGCGTCGAGCACCTGTTGGACACGGTGCACGTGGGAGGCGAAAGAAGCGACCACAATGCGCTTCATCGACTCGGCGAACACCTGGTCGAGTACCGGACCGATCTCCCGTTCGGGGGTGACGAATCCGGGCACTTCCGCGTTCGTCGAGTCGACCATGAACAGGTCGATGCCCTGCTCACCGAGCCGAGCGAAGGCCCGCAGATCGGTGACGCGTCCGTCAAGTGGCAACTGGTCCATTTTGAAGTCACCGGTGTGCAGCAGGCTTCCAGCCGGAGTACGCACAGCGACAGCAAGAGCGTCCGGGATGGAGTGGTTGACAGCGACGAACTCACATTCGAAGTCTCCGAAGGAGACGATCTGCCCCTCGGCGACTTCCCGAGTCGTGGCGTTGATGCGATGCTCTTTGAGTTTCGCACCGACGAAAGCCAGCGTAAGCCTGGAACCGATGACCGGGATGTCTGGACGCATCCGCAGCAGATACGGCACCGCGCCGATGTGGTCTTCGTGTCCGTGCGTGAGCACTAGGGCTTCGACGTCATCGAGCCGATCAGCGATGTAGTCGAAGTCGGGAAGAATCAGGTCGACACCGGGCTGGTGGTCTTCGGGGAACAGCACCCCGCAGTCGATGATGAGCAGACGTCCTTGGTATTCGACGACCGCCATATTGCGACCGACTTCGCCTAGTCCACCCAGCGGCACGATGCGCAAGGTGTCCTGGTCAAGCGGTGGTGGCAGTTGGAGTTCTGGGTGTGGGTGGCTCATGGCCCTCCTGAAGTGGGGAGATAGTGGGGTGGCCGGGGCCACGCAGCATCACGAGGACAACAGTCCTGCGTCAGTGAGTCGCTGGCGTAGTTCGGCCGATTGAGTGTCGGTAGCGGGCACCTGTGGCAGCCGCAGCGTGTGAGTGGGGATAAGGCCGAGGATGGCCAGTGCTTCTTTGACCATGACGGCACCGATACCGCCGCCCATAATGGCTTCGATCAGCGCAGTGATGCCGGTGAGTTCGGCAAGCGCAGCGGCGTGATCGCCCTCGTCCCAAGCTGTTCGCATCCTGACGAACGCGCCGCTGGCGACGTGCGAGACCACGGAGACGAGTCCAACGGCCCCCACTGACAGGAACGGTAGATAGAGACCGTCGTCGCCGCTATAGAGCGCCAGCCCAGTGCGTGCCCGGGTCAAAGCCGCGGTGTATACGTCGCCGGTGGCATCTTTGACTGCTACTACATTGCTGATCTGCGCGAGCCGGTCGTAGGTATCTGGCCCGATGCGCAAACCGGTGCGCCCAGGGATGTCATAGAGCATCACCGGAAGTTCGGTGGCAGCGGCCACGGCCTTGAAGTGTTCGAAGGCGCCTTCTTGTGAGGGCCTGGAGTAATACGGCGTGACGACGAGCAGCCCGTGGGCGCCTGCTGCGGCGGCTTGTTCAGCCATCCGCACCGCGTGCTCGGTGTCATTGGAACCGGCACCGGCGACGATGTACGCCCGATCGCCGACCGCCTCGGCCACCGCCGCGATCACCTCGGCTTTTTCCGGGGCGTGAGTCGTGGGAGCCTCACCGGTGGTGCCGTGCAGAACGAGGCCGTCGTTGCCCTGGTCTACAAGATATTTGGCAAGTTCTACTGCCGCTGCAACGTCAACTTCACCATTGGGCTTAAATGGTGTGACCATCGCGGTGAGCAATGAACCGAAGGGGCGTTGAGGATCACTGTTGAACGGCATGTTCCTACGGTACCGCGCGGAGCCTGATCCTCGAACTTCACCGCGCGCGGGTCGGGTCCGATTCGTAACTGATGAACCGATAGCGCATGCCTTTTTCGGAGACCTGCCATCGACCGGTGGCAACGGCGGACCACCGATCGTCCAATTCCGGGGCAAACGCGTCACCGACGATATCCGCGTCGATCTGGGTGACCTCTGCGCGCGCTGCGACGTCGGCAAACTGGCGATATAACTTGGCTCCGCCGATCACCCATAGGGTACGAGCCGCCCCTGGTTCGAGTGCGGCTGCACCGCAACGGATCGCTGCCGCGGGACTGGGGGCGATCTCTGCGCCTTCGACGCTGGACAAACTACGTGAGACCACGATGTTGTGTCGTCCTGCCAATGGACGGAACCGCGGTGGCAGCGAATCCCAGGTACCGCGCCCCATGATGACCGGGTGGCCATGGGTCTTCGCTTTGAAATGGGCGAGGTCTTCTGGAAGATGCCACGGCATTGTGCCGTCAGCGCCGATCACTCCGGAAGTGGTCTGCGCCCATATCATCGCGACGGAAACCGACTGTTCTGCGATGACGGCGGTCAGTTCCGTCGTCATACCGCGACCGGGGCTTTGATCGCAGGATGGTGCTGGTAGTCGTGGACCACGACGTGATCAAAGTCGTAGTCGAAGATGCTCGGGGCGGCCTTGAGTTCGAGATGCGGGAACGGGAACGGGTCGCGGCTGAGTTGCTCTGCGACTTGTTCGTGATGATTGTCATAGATGTGGCAGTCACCGCCGGTCCAGATGAAGTCACCCACGTCCAGCGAGCACTGTTGGGCCACCATGTGGGTCAGCAGCGCATACGATGCGATGTTGAACGGCACGCCGAGGAACAGATCAGCAGAACGCTGATAGAGCTGACAACTGAGCTTGCCGTCCGCTACGTAGAACTGGAAGAAGGCGTGGCACGGCTGCAGTGCCATCTGGTTCAACTCGCCCACGTTCCAGGCAGAGACGATCATGCGACGTGAATCGGGGTTGTTCTTGATCTGTTCGATCACCTGTGAGATCTGATCGATGTGCTGTCCATCCGGCGTGGGCCAGCTGCGCCACTGCACCCCGTAGACGGGTCCCAGTTCACCGTTCTCGTCAGCCCATTCATCCCAGATATGGATGTTGCGGTCAGTGAGCCACTTGATGTTCGAGTCGCCGCGCAAGAACCAGAGCAACTCCCCCACTACGCCGCGTAAGAACACCTTCTTCGTCGTGATCAGCGGAAACCCCTCGGAGAGATTGAACCGCATCTGGTGCCCGAAGATGGACCTCGTCCCGGTACCTGTCCGATCTGCCTTGCGGGTTCCTTGCGTCAGAACCGTGCGCAGCAGATCCTCGTATTCGGTCGAAACAGGTATCATCGTGTTCTCACTCACGTCCTCATGCTACTTCGCTCTGCGGCACCTCGGGCTATTTCAACGCGCGGCGCAGCGCGGCTGCCTTACGCAGTGACTTTCGCGCCCGTCCCCGGTCCCCGGCAGCCTCGTAGGCGAACGCCAGGTGGTACCAGTTCTTCCAGTTCGCGGGGTCATCGGCAACCAGTTCACGCACCGCCAAGAACGCCTCGTCGGCCGCAGCCCGGTCGATCCGTCCGCCCGGTGAACGCGGCAACTCGTCCTTAGGCAGTTCGTCGGCCGCAGCCAATTCATTGGCCATGGACTGGACCTGCGCGGCCAAATACCATTCCCGCAGCACTAACACGACCACGAAAACGGGCAGTACCAGCACAGCAACGCCAATACCGATACCGGCGAATTCGCCGGTGCCGATCAGCGCGACGGCGCGGCCGAAAAGCGCCCACACATAGATGGCCAGTAATCCGGTGACCAGAACTGCTGGTATGAAGCCCTTCGCGCGCGTCACTTCGCCAATCCCAGCAGGTGTTCGAGCCCTACAGTCAGTCCGGGGCGTGATGGCGTCTGGCGCACTCCGAGCAGCACACCCGGCATGAACGACGTGCGTTCAAACGAGTCCTGACGAATGACGAGCTGCTCCCCTGGGTTGCCCAGCAGGATCTCTTCGTGCGCGACCAATCCACGCAATCGCACGGCATGGACGTGAACTCCATCCACCACGGCGCCGCGGGCTTCGTGCCCGACTTCGGTCGCGTCAGGCGAAGCACCGACCCCTGCAGCGGCACGGGCCTCGGCTACCTTGGTTGCGGTATGACGGGCAGTTCCCGAAGGTGCGTCGACCTTATCTGGATGATGCAGCTCAATGACCTCGACCGACTCGAAGAATGCGGCTGCTTGAGCCGCAAAGGTCATAGCGAAGACCGCGCTGAGTGAAAAATTCGGGGCGACGAGCACGCCAGTGGTATTCGACTTGTCCGCCAGGTGGGTCTCTACTCGTCCTAAGGAATCCTCATCCCAGCCAGTCGCGCCGACCACAGCATGCACGCCGTGGTCAATCAGTGTGTGCACATTGGCTTCGGTGGCCGTCGGGATCGAGAAGTCGACAGCGACATCGACGTTCGCGCTCTGGAGCACCGTGGCCAGATCGTCGCCCATATCGATCTGCGCTGCCAACTCCATATCAGGTGCACTGGTCACGGCCTCGCATACGGTACGGCCCATCCTGCCTGCCGCACCGATCACCGCAACACGTATGACGGATTCACTCACTGGGGATTCTGCGTTATTCACGCCATGCACCTTATCAATCCATTCTGGTCGTGTTCTGTCGCACGCGCTGAAGACACAGCGCTTCGCCACCCAACATGGCGACAGACTCTGCGACCAGTCGCCACGACCGACGGATTATGAGTCCGTCGGTCCCACTACTACTCGGCTGCGGGCTGCTGCCGCCAGTTCTGCACCGAGTTCTTGGATCTGCGCTGCCGTCACCGACCGAATGGCCGCCAGGGACTCGTCAATCGAGTACAACTCTCCTAGCGAGATCTCTGCCCGGCCCAGCCTGCTCATGCGCGAAGCTGTGTCTTCGATGCCCAGCACCAGTCCACCGGTCAGCTGACCCTGGGCGCGCAACAGTTCGTCCGCTGGCACTCGTTCACTCGCGAGCCGTTCAAGTTGCTCGATCATGAGCTTTTCGACCTCGGTGACATTGCGTGGCGCGCACGCGGCGTACATGCCGAAGGTGCCCGCATCGCAGTAGGACGAGGCGAACCCGTATGTGGTGTATGCCAGACCGCGCTGTTCTCGGATCTGCTGGAACAACCGTGACGACATGCCGCCACCCAGGATCGTGCTCAGCACCGACATGACGAAACGCCGCCGGTCGCCCAGGGCCAGCCCAGGCGCGCCCACCAGCACATGGGACTGTTCACCGGGCCGGTCAACATGACGGCGTTCGCCGGGGCCGATACTTGTCTTCGACCGGGTGGCACGGCGAGGCCGCGGAGCGGCGTCGAGCGCCAGCTCCCATCCGCCCTGTTCCAGGCTGGCCAGCAGACGAGCACACAGCTCGTCGTGGTCAACGTTACCTGCGGCGGTCACAACCAAGGTGTCCGGTCGGTAATGCTCCCGGTAGTGCTCCCACACCGCGTCACGCGGGACGGCACCGATGGTGTCGCGGGTTCCTCCGATAGGACGGGCAAGTGCCGTCGGGCTGAGCACGGCGGCACTGAACGCTTCGTGGGCCACATCGGCTGGATCGTCCTCGGTCATTGCCAGCTCTTCGATGATGACCTGACGTTCCATCTCGAAATCAGCCGGATCCAATGTGGCCGAGGTGACCATATCGGCCAACACGTCCACAGCCATATCCAGATCGGCGTCGAGCACGCGCGCGTAATAGCACGTGTGCTCTTTGCTGGTCGCAGCGTTCGATTCGCCACCGACAGCATCGAAGGCTTCGGCGATCTGCGCTGCGCTGCGACGGCTCGTTCCTTTGAACAGCAGGTGTTCTAAGAAGTGCGTCGATCCATAATGACCGTCGGTCTCGTCCCGCGATCCCACCGGAACCCAAAAACCGATGGAGACAGACCTGACGCCAGGAACGGTTTCAGTAAGCACCCTCATGCCGCCGGGCAGGACGGAGCGGCGAATAATCGCTCCGTCCTGCCCGGCGCTCAGTGCTGCAGCGGCATCAGTCGCTGCGACGATGGGCAGTTGCCACGGCACGTCAGCTCTGCGCCTCCGCTTTGTCGGACTCGTCCTCATCGGTCACCGCGAGCAGCGACAGCTTGCCGCGCGGGTCGATTTCACCGATTTCGACCTGAATCTTCTGACCGATTGACACGACATCTTCAACGTTCTCGATGCGCTTACCGCCAACGAGCTTGCGGATCTGGCTGATGTGCAGCAGTCCGTCCTTGCCCGGGGTGAGCGATACGAAGGCGCCGAAGGTGGTGGTCTTGACCACGGTTCCGACAAAGCGCTCGCCGACCTCGGGAACGGTCGGATTGGCAATCGCGTTGATCTGGGCACGTGCTGCTTCAGCAGAAGGTCCGTCCACAGCGCCGATGTATACCGTGCCGTCGTCTTCGATGGTGATGTCTGCGCCAGTTTCTTCTTGAATCTGGTTGATCATCTTGCCCTTAGGTCCGATGACCTCACCGATCTTGTCGACTGGAACCTTGACAGCGATGACGCGCGGCGCGGTCTCGGCCATCTCGTCCGGAGTGTCGATGGTCTCGTTGATCAGGTCGAGGATCTCCAGGCGTGCTTCGCGTGCCTGCTGCAGGGCTGCAGTGAGAACTGAAGCAGGGATGCCGTCCAGCTTGGTGTCCAGTTGGATGGCGGTGACGAATTCCGAGGTACCGGCGACCTTGAAGTCCATGTCGCCGAAGGCGTCTTCCGCACCGAGGATGTCAGTGAGCGCGGCGTACTTGGTCTCACCGTCGACCTCACCTGAGACCAGGCCCATAGCGATACCGGCAACGGCCGCACGCAGCGGCACACCGGCGTTGAGCAGTGCCAGGGTTGAGGCACAGACGGATCCCATGGAGGTAGAACCGTTGGATCCGAGAGCTTCAGAGACCTGACGGATCGCGTAGGGGAACTCTTCGCGAGTCGGCAGGACCGGGACGATGGCACGCTCAGCAAGGGCGCCATGGCCGATCTCACGACGCTTGGGGCTGCCCACGCGACCGGTCTCACCAGTTGAATACGGTGGGAAGTTGTAGTTGTGCATGTAGCGCTTGCGCGTCTCAGGGCTCAGCGAGTCAAGCTGCTGTTCCATGCGCAGCATGTTCAGCGTGGTCACACCCAGGATCTGGGTCTCGCCGCGCTCGAACAGCGCCGAACCGTGGACACGCGGCAACACGTCGACCTCGGCGGCAAGGGAGCGGATGTCGGTCAGGGAACGACCGTCGATACGGAATCCATCGGTGAGGATCCGGCGGCGGATGATCGCCTTTTGCACTGAGCGATAGGCAGCGGAGATCTCCTTCTCGCGTCCTTCGAAGGATGCAGCGAGTTCTTCGCCAACCTCGCCCTTGATCTCGTCGAGGCGGTTCTCGCGAGTCTGCTTGTCAGCGATGGACAGTGCCTCTTCAAGGCGTGCGGTGACAGCGGCTTCCACTGCGGCCAGCGCATCGTCCTGGTAGTCAGGGAACAGCGGGAAGTCTTGAACTTCCTTGGCTGCCTGGGCCGCGAGCTGTTCCTGTGCTTCAACCAATGCGCGGATGAACGGCTTGGAAGCCTCGATGCCCTCGGCCACGATCTGCTCGGTCGGCGCCTGGGCGCCATCCTGCTTGATCAGGGTCCAGGCCTGTTCACTGGCCTCGGCCTCGATCATGGCGATAGCCACGTCTTCGTTGCCCTGCTCGTCGCGGATCTTGCGACCAGCGATCACGATCTCGAATACCGAACGCTCCTTGTCGGAGTACTTCGGGAACGCAACCCACTGACCGTCGACGAGCGCCAACCGCACTGCACCGACCGGACCGGAGAACGGCAGACCTGAAATCTGGGTCGAAGCCGATGCGGCGTTGATGGCAACGACGTCGTAGGCGTCATCGGGGTGGATCGCGAGAACCGTCGCCACGACCTGGACCTCGTTACGCAAGCCCTTGACGAACAGGGGGCGTAGCGGGCGGTCGATCAGGCGGCAGGCCAGGATCGCGTCGGTGGACGGACGTCCTTCGCGACGGAAGAACGAGCCAGGGATCTTGCCCGCAGCGTATTGACGCTCTTCAACGTCGACTGTCAGCGGGAAGAAGTCGAATTGCTCCTTCGGGTGCTTGCCGGCTGTCGTCGTAGACAGCAGTGCGGTCTCACCGTCGAGGTATGCCATGACCGCACCGCCCGCTTGCTTGGCGAGGCGACCGGTTTCAAAGCGAATCGTGCGCTTTCCAAAGCGACCATTGTCAATGATTGCTTCAGCGAATGTAATGTCGGGACCTTCCACGGGTACCCTCCGTTCTTGATCGATCCCTGCTGTCACGTTCTTGCAGCGGTCTTCGATCGAGGCCCACGGACGACTGACGTCGTACCGGAGGCCACTACCGAGGACCGAACTCGAATCCTTAGCAGGGGTGTGTTGTTATCTGGGCGTATTTGCACCACCAGCCCGGACCCATCACAGGTCCGGGCTGGTGACGAAAAACTTAGCGGCGTAGACCGAGCTTCTCAATCAGGCTGCGGTAACGCTCAATGTCGACCTTCTGCAGGTAGCCGAGTAGACGGCGGCGCTGGCCGACGAGGAGGAGCAGGCCACGACGTGAGTGGTGGTCGTGCTTGTGCTCTTTGAGGTGTTCGGTGAGGTGCGAGATCCGGTGGCTCAGCAGAGCGACCTGGACCTCGGGGCTGCCGGTGTCGCCGTCAGCCGTGGCGTACTCACCGATGATCTTCTGCTTGGTGGCAGTGTCCATTGGGTATTCCCGATTCCTATGCGGACGCAAGACATGGCGATCCACCGAGCGTCCGTTCAGTGGCCGTTCCTCCAGTGTAGCGGGTGGGGTGGACACGGCCGGATTCGCGCCGCGCCGAGACATCCGTGAGCGGTTCGTGGTCGCCGCACCGCTCCCGGATTTCCGAAGTGCTCACGGAGAGGTTCTGGAGGCGCGGCCTCAGCCGCCCGAGCCCTTGAAGACCTTCGGCACCGTCTTGAGGATGATCTTGATGTCCGACCAGAGGCTCCAGTGGTCCTCGTACCGGTTGTCGAACCGGGCACGGTCGTCGATGGACGTGTCGCCGCGCAGGTCGTAGATCTGGGCCAGACCGGTCAGACCCGCGGGCATCCGCATGCGGTCCTCGTAGTGGGCGTACTGCTCGGAGAACTGCTCCACGAAGAACGGCCGCTCCGGGCGGGGGCCGACGAAGGACATGTCGCCGCGCAAGATGTTCCACAGTTGCGGCAACTCGTCGATCGAGGTCTTGCGAAGGAAGGACCCGACCGGACCCAAACGGTCGCTGTCCGGGGTGACACTCCACGTGGTGTCGGACGTCGATTCGCAGACCGGCTTCATGGTCTGCAGCTTCAGCAGTTCGAACGCCTTGCCACCCATGCCGATACGGGTCTGCCGGAAGAGGAGGTCGCCACCGGTCTCCCGCTTCACGAGGAAGCCGGCCACCGCCAGCAGCGGGCTGAGCAGAACCAGCGCCGTCGCCGCG
>WPCK01061783.1_pt1 | contig 72244 bp, 48 predicted proteins | sample 5399851 | NCBI WGS metagenome assembly WPCK01 (sample SAMN12869471, study PRJNA574797) | sludge metagenome | isolation source: wastewater treatment of pH11 | place: China:Beijing | collected 2019-05-20 | reverse complement strand
AATCTGCGCTCTGATATGGCGAGCAGAAGGCAGACACCCAGAGATTAGAACGCAGAGTACGCAGAGTTACGCAGAGTTTGATCCCATCTGCGTTAATCTGCGCAATCTGCGCTCTGATATGGCGAGCAGAAGGCAGACACCCAGAGATTAGAACGCAGAGTACGCAGAGTTACGCAGAGTTTGATCCCATCTGCGTTAATCTGCGCAATCTGCGCTCTGATATGGCTGCGGATCACCAGGGGACCGAACGGTCCGTGTCACAACCCCATTTCTTGCCGTGGCCACGTGGCGAGCGATGCGTACCCGCTAATTCGGCGGATCCAGGCGGTGGAGGAGTAATTGGCGTTCTTCGTCGAGCGGAAACTGAAGGTACGTCGTCACCGCTTGAGCGGACTGCTGCATGGAACGGATGCGGCCGCTGGGGCGTCGCCGGGGTTTGGCAAGCCGCTCCTTCTGTCGCTCGGCAGAGCGTTCGGCCTGCAGCAAGCGTTGGCCTCGCTGGTGCAACGCGCCGCGTTCGTTGGCTGCAGTCTGGTCGACAACCGCCAGTTCCCCCTGGACCCTACCCAGTCCGGATTCCACCCCGTACCGCGCGGCGGAATTATCGCCCCAGCGGATGGCGTCCCATTGGAGCTGAAAGGCCAGCGCGTCCTTTTGCTGAATCAGTTGTGCCCGCCGGACCGGATCGTCTTCGTCCGCAATTTGTCGTTCGAGCGCTGCGATGGCGGCCTGCAAATCGGCCAGCCGCCAGGAGAGGACCCTGTCGCTCGCATCCACCTGGGCCAGGTCATTGAGCAGGGGTGGGGCCTGGCTTGCCACATCGCGGCGTGTGGCGGCATAGTGGTCCTCGACATCGCGCATCTGCTGCCGAAGGTCACCCAGTTGCCCGGAGATCTGGCCCAGTTTCTCGTTGAGTTGTTCTTGTCGCGCGGCGCGCTGCTGGGCGTCCGCCTCCTGTTCCTGCTGCTCGATCGCGGTGCGCTGATTCAAGCGGCCTCCGAATTCCGCCAGGACATTGGCATAACCTTGCTCAAACTGCTGCTGCTCGTCGGCATTCAGTCCGGCCATCAGGCGGGCCAGCTGTTCATCGCGTCGCGCGGCCTGGACCCGTGGGGCCAGCGGTCCATCCACGACTCCAAAGGCTCGACCCAACCAGTTCGCTAGACGCGTCGCGAGGTTCGCGTCGTGATCCCGCTGCTGCGCAAGGCGGTTGGTGACTTGTTCCATTTCCGTCATGGCCTCGGCGGGTTTCTTGGCAACAAGCAACAACCAGACTGTCAATTGGCGTGCCGCGAGGGCATCCGGGTGCTCCGCAAGGTAAGTAGCCAGAACGCGTTCCGCCTCGGCGTAGCGGCGCTGTTTGGTGAGCACGAGTGCCCTGGCCCAAGTGGCCTCGACAGGGGTCTTTCCCGCCCGGGCCTTGGCAAAGAGTTCATCCCCCAGCGCCCGTTCTTCCCGAGTGGTCCCCCAGGCCCGGTTCAAGAGCTGAACCACTTCGTTGGCGCGGGCTCGATCCGCCTCGGTCGCCAGGGTGCTCAAGAGAAACGCGGACCAGAAGATGCCGAGGTGCCTGGCGACGCTCTGTGGGCTTGATTCGCAGACGGCCGCCGAAACACGACGCGGGTCCCGTGTCCAATTCCAGGCCAATGGTTGGCAGCAAAGCATGGCAAATCCCCTGCCGTTATCGTAGCGCGAGGGACCGGTTGGAAGCAAGCCTCGTTCATTCGACGGCCTTCCAGTCGCGTTCCTGGCCACTGGCCAGGACGGCATCGCAAACCTTTTGCGTTTCCAGCGCATCTCGGAAATTCGGGTGGAATTCGGTGCCCGAATCAAGGCTTCGCAGGAACTCGGCCAGTTGGTGAATGAACGTGTGCTCGTATCCAATCTGCAGTCCTGGCACCCACCAATGGCTCATGAAGGGCTGGTCGCCGTCACTGACGTGGACACTTCGCCAGCCACGTACCACCGATTCGTCGCGATGTTCGAAGTACTTCAACCGGTGGAGATCGTGCAGGTCCCAGGCGATGGAGGCATGTTGGCCGTTGATTTCCAGGGTATAGAGGGCCTTGTGGCCCCGCGCGTAACGCGTCGACTCAAAGACTCCCAAGGACCCATTCTGAAAGCGACAGAGAAACGCGCATGCGTCGTCAATCGCCACGTCCTGCAACTGGCCCGTCTGTACATGTTTCCGCTGCGAGACAAAGGTCTTCGTCACCGCGCTGACATCCTGGATGGGGCCATTCAGCCACAGCGCCGTGTCAATGCAATGGGCCAGCAGGTCTCCCGTCACGCCACTGCCAGCGGAGGCCGCGTCGAGGCGCCACGTCCCGGCGCCTCCCTGGGGGACATCGGGGCTGATGGTCCAGTCCTGCAGGAAGACGGCCCGGTAGTGAAAGACCTGGCCCAGTCGACCCGAGGCAACCAGCTGGTGCGCCAGGGTCACCGCGGGGACAAAACGGTAGTTGTACCAAACCAGGTTCGGGACCTTTGCTCTTTCGATGGCTCGGCACATGGCCTCCCCTTCCATGCAATTCATGGCCAAGGGCTTCTCACACAGCACGGCCTTGCCTTCCTCGGCTGCCGCGATCGCAATGTCGTGATGCAGGTGGTTCGGCGTGCAGATATCGACGGCGTCAATATCGTCACGGCAGACGAGTGCCCGCCAGTCCGTTTCGAATTCGTCAAAGCCCCAGCGCTCGGCAAACGCCTGCGCGTTGTCGCGGTTTCTGGCGCAGACGGCCCTGAGGACGGGGCGCCAAGTCCCTTCGAAGAACTGGCTGACTTGCCGATAGGCATTGGTATGGGCACGGCCCATAAACCCTGTACCAATCAAACCCACGTTCCAGGGGCGTGACATGCTGCCACCTCACCTTCATTGAATCGGCCCACTCGATGAACCTCGGCATCACAAGCCGGAACGACGAGGTTCCGGTGCGCCCTGGTGCCTGGGCCATGTCAGGGTGCAATCTCGTCGAATCCGTGGGCGTCCTGCACTTCTAGCATCACCTTGAGAATCTCATTCCAGGTTTCCGGGCGGAGCATGATTTCATTGGGAAACATGCACCCGTCCCAGCAGATGTGGCGCAGTTTGCGGGTCAATTGGCCGGACTCGTCCCGCAGCCAATAACCCGCGTCTTGCGCGATCCGTAGTTTGCCGTTGGGATCGGTGGGAAGACAATGACGCCCGGTCTTATCATGAGTGCCACTGCCATGGACGGTGGCATCGTTTTGTGCCACGTGGAAGTCAATCATCCAGGGTCGGAGTTCACTGGTAAGCCGTTCCAGGCCCGCTTCCAGCACCTCACGATCCTTCCAGGAGAAATCGGGGGGCAAGATGGCATCTTGCGGAGCGTTGGTGCCGAGCAGGTACAGCAGGGTATGGGCCATATCCGCTTGGAACCCCAAGCGGTCGGGCCGGTTGACTTGACGCAGCAGATCGAGCATCGTGCGCCACGAGTGCATGCCTCCCCAGCAGACCTCTCCTTCGGCCGCGAGGCGTTCATCGAATGGTTCCGCCGCATCACAGGCCCTGGCAAAGGTTTCGGCGATGCGGGCCTGGTTCTCTTCCGGGTTGTGACACCAGTCCCCGGGTCCGCAGGCCGAGTCGATCCGAACGATGCCATACGGCCGTACCCCCAATTCTCGCAAGGCATGGGCAATCTGGCAGGCCTTGGTGACCTGGTTGACGAATCGCTGCCTTTCTTCCGCGTCCCCCATGGCAGAGCCCCCACCCGTGGGCGGCCAGATGGGTGCCACGACGCTGCCAATGACGAGGTCTCGGTCGGTCACCATCCGGGCCAGGCGCTGAAGGTCCTGGGGGGTGGCATCGATGGAAACATGGGGATCGTAGAGGAAGAGGTCTACGCCATCGAAGCGGCGGCCATCCACTTCGGCGGCGGCGGTGAGGTCCAACATTTGTTCCAGGCTGAGGAACGGTTCGGCCTGCTCCGTGCCTTTCCCGACCACGCCGGGCCAGGCCGCATTGTGTAACCGAGGAAACGCGTGTGCCGCTCGACTCATAGGTTAACCGTTCCTCCCATCCCCAATCCGCGGCAGATTTGCATGGACATCCGGTCCAAAGTAGCGCAGCCCCACGAGGGGCTCCCGGCCCGTGTTCTCCACGGTGACGCCCGCTCGAGCCGCTTCGTAACTGATGAACACCTCGTCCTCCGTGCCTTCCCCGAAACGGATCATGGCGGGTGTTTGCAGCGTCAACGGCCCCAACCGGCCCTGTCCCTGGACGGTGATCCAACCGCTGGCACCCGGGTCGCGCAGCACGCAGCGAGTACCGGGCTGTATCGTCAGTTCCTTGGCACTGAACAACTGGCTGCCATCGATCGTCCCATAGACGACCCACCGATCGTCATAACCCGGCCCTGAACAAGCTTCGTCCACGATCGGTTCCAAGTAGTTGCTTTGCTTGAAGTGCGTGTCGATGTTCTTCTCCCAGTCGAGCTGCCCGACGATAAAATCGAGGTCGCGGTGCTTGTCAGGCGGGATATCTTTGGTCAAGAGAGACCAATCCACAAAGCGGCCCTCGACGAGGGACTGGAACATGGCGAAGACATCGCTACCCCACTGGGGTTCGTAGGTACAGAGGCTGCCGGGTGCATGGAGAACCCCAGGCGGGATCAGCCAGCCCGTTCCACGCTGGAGCCGATACGCACGAGAATGGTCGAGAATCCCGTTGTCACCGGCATTCCAGCGTTCCAGGCATCGTCGCACATCTTCGCGGCTCGTTCCTGGCTCCAGCCCCATGAAGGTGTAGGCAAAATGGTTGTCGACATTATTGTACTGCGGAGGAAAGTAGTAGCTTTCGGGTTTCCCTTCCCGCCCCACGAGTGCGGCGTCTTCGAACCCCTGGTGCATGTGATGGGGAATGGGCCCCATGTTGTCAAAAAACTTGGAATACACCGGCCAGCGCTGATAGCGCTGGAACAGGTCAGGCCCGATCAACCGGGGGCCGGCTTCGGCCACGGCGTCGCGCAGCAGGAAGCTGGTCCCTTCGAATTCGATGAAGGAAAGCCCTTCGTGCCAGACCCGGCCGTCATTGGCGGCTTCCGTCGTACTGGCAAACCAGCGTTCATCAATACCACCTCGATCGGCTCCGTAGGCGTACCAATCCTGCGGATGCAGCTTGATGCGACGACCCGGGTGCAAGAAACTGCGAGGTACCCAGGTGGGGCGCAGCCGAAGCACTCCCTGGCCCGCATCCAGGGCGAGTTCAAGCTGTCGACCAACACGTTCTGACGTCGCCGGCGCGTGTTCGGTTCTTGTCTGAGCCATTCGCGTCTTGCCCTATGGAATACTCCGAGTTGAAATCGCTCCATTGGTCGCAGGCCAATATACCCAGGCTCGCCGAACATGCCAGCCGGCTGGCAACGGCTCACGGACCGACGTACGATCAAGCCCATGTCCAGCCGCTCATGGTCGTTGATCGATGGGCATTGCACGTTGCCGGACTGTGACGAGCAGGTGACGGGGTCGGACACCGCGACACGCTTCACGTGGAAGCAACGCGAGCCTTCGAGGGCCTGCTTTGAAGGTTGTCAGGTTCTTGCGTGGCTGGTAACCTCAGAAGACCGAGGTCGGAACCAGGGTCGGCGCGGGACGGACAAACATCCCCGCCAGCTGTGACGTTGGTGGTCGTGACCTGCGTACACACCTGGCCTAGAAAACTCCGATGAGCTCCCCGAACGCACGACTCGCCATGGCTGCCGTGGTCTTGCCCATGTTGATCAGGACATCCGCAGCGGATATCGCCTTCACTCCAGGAAAGCAGTGCGAATGTTCGGCGACCGTGTCCATCCACGAAGGTGACACGGAACGCCGCGAATTGATCCACTTTCTCTTGTTCGTCCCACGCCGTTACGATGCCAGCAAGGAACCTTGGCCGCTGTTGTTGTTTCTGCATGGTGCGGGAGAGAGCGGGACGGGCCAGCTGGAAAGAGTCAAGGTCCACGGACCACCACGCCAGGTGGAATCAAGGCCCGACTTTCCCTTCATCCTTGTTTCCCCTCAGTGCGCACCTCCGAAGGACGAAAACTACGCCGAAGCCTGGGACCCGGCGGTACTGATGGGGCTGCTGGATCAGGTCTCCCAGGTGCTGCACGTCGATGCCAACCGGGTGTATGTCACCGGATTGAGTATGGGGGGCTATGGTACATGGCGGCTCGTGGCCAGGTATCCCGAGCGCATTGCCGCTGCAATTCCCATTTGCGGGGGTGGTTCCAAGGAACTTGCAGACAGGATCCGGCGCGTGCCCATCTGGTGCTTTCATGGGGCCAAGGACAACGTCGTGAAGCTTTCCGAAAGTGAAGAAATGGTCGAGGCCGTACGGCAGGCGGGTGGCCATGTAAGGTTTACCGTGTACCCGGACTTGCAACACGACTCCTGGACGGCGACCTACGACGACCCGGCGGTCTACCCGTGGCTGCTGGAGCACCGCCTGGACTCGCGTCCCTAGCCCGAAGCCATCTGGCAGCGATGCTCGGGACGCACAAAAAACGCCACGCGCACCATGATTCGGCGATGCGCCCCTCTCGTTCGAGAACTCGTACCCTGCCCCGACGCTGCGCGCACCTTCCATCGGCTGGCATCATTGCCCCATTGCCTGTTCCTCGACAGTTCGCTGCGGCACGCAACGCTCGGCCAGTATTCGTTTCTCACCGCGGACCCATTCGATTTCCAGTGGCTGGACGCCGGCGGTATGGCTGCCGCGCTGCCGGACATTCCAAGTCGACGTGGCCAAGAGGGTTGGCCCACCGGGCCAGCCGGACTGCGAGAAGTCCAGGACCGCCTGATGCGCTGGTCCACCCCGCGAATCGAAGGATTGCCTCCGTTTCAAGGAGGCGCGGCGGGCTGCTTCGGTTACGAACTGGGACGTGGCCTGGAACGGCTACCTGCTCCCGAATTCGATGACTTCCAGGTTCCTGCCATGGCGCTCGGATGGTACGACGTGGTCGTGGCCTGGGACCACAGCGCGGGGCGGGCCTGGATCATCAGCCAAGGACTTCCGGAAGTGGATCCGGATCAGCGCATGGCACGAGCCGAGGCGCGGGCAGAACAAATGCTGCGGTGGATGGAACAGGACACCGATTCCGGAAAACCACGGCAGGCCAGCCTCGATATTGGCGGCCCTTTGCACCCGGCATCCCCCTCCGGCGTCTACAGCAACTTCACCGCACGCCAGTATCGGGATGCCGTGGCACAGGCAATCGAATGGATCGGTCGCGGTGATGCGTTCCAAGTCAACTTGTCGCAAAGGCTGCTGAAGCGGTTCCAGGATGATCCCAGACTGACCTACCAGCGACTCCGGCACCTCTCGCCGGCGACATTTGCCGGTTTTTTTGACCTCGGACCGTACCAACTCCTCACGATTTCTCCGGAACGATTCTGGCAAGTCCGGGCCGGCCTCGTGGAAGCCCGCCCCATCAAGGGAACACGCCGCGAATGGGGTCGGGCGGAAGCCGACTTGTTCGCGCAATCCGATCTGGCGCAGAGCGCGAAGGACCAATCCGAAAATGTGATGATCGTGGACCTGATGCGGAATGACTTGTCCCGAGTATGCGAGGCGGATTCCATCCATGTCCCCGTATTGTGCGGACTGGAATCCTACGGCTATGTGCATCACCTGGTTTCTGCGGTCCAAGGCCGCCTGCGAGCTCACGCCGACGTCGTGGACCTGTTACGTTGTACGTTTCCCAGCGGATCGGTCACGGGGGCTCCTAAGATCCGTGCGATGGAGATCATTACCGAACTGGAGCGCGTAGCGCGAGGGGCCTACTGCGGCGGGCTGGGATACCTCAGCGTCACGGGGGACGCGGATCTCAACGTTTTGATTCGATCCATGACGATCGGCGGCGGCTGGTGCCAGTTTCCTGTGGGGGGTGGCATTGTGGCCACATCCGATCCGGAACAAGAGCTGCAAGAGACCTGGCACAAAGCGGCAGGCATGTTGCCCGTCCTTTGCTAAATAGCCGTGCGCGATTGGTGGACGATATCTTCACCCTCCCTCCGGGAGGGGCGAGCGCAGCGAGGGGAGGGGGAGCTGACAGGAGACCGTCGCCCTCCCCGGTGGCTCGTGACAGGCCCGTACCCAACACGAGCCTGAAAGACGGCCATCTCACATGAAAGCAATCGCCGCGGGCGTGGTCTGGCAGATCTGCCGCATCACGGTGGCAGTTCCACACCCAGCTTCTGCTCTTGCTCTTCATGAATGATGATTCTCGGCGTCACCATCAACATCAGGCTCTGAGTATCCCGCCCGATGCCCACATTGCGAAAGAGTCGATTGATGTACGGCAGCTTGCTGAGCATGGGGACACCTTGCTCATTGCGCCCTTCACTCAACCGCTTGATGCCGCCCAGCAGGATCGTGCCTCCGTCCGGAACGCTGACGGTCGTGCTAACCGAGGTGAATGCCAGCGTGGGCAATTGGACGGTCGTACCTTCCCGAATCAAGCGTTCGTTGTCGCGAACCGATTGCGTGTCATCCGTGGGATCCTGGACGGAGACACCGTTGTCCGAGTCCGTGCGCCCCTCGAAGGTGAATTCGTCCACATCCCCGATCCGGCTGAAGAAGGGGACCAAAGTGAGCCGAACGAAGCGGCGGTCTTCGGAAACCACTGCCTGTACGCTCAGCGTCGTCCCTTCCGTCAACACGGTGATGACCGGCTGATGCGCTGCGGCAAAATCGCCCACCACGGGGATCACACTGGTCACAAAGGGACGCTGAGAAACGTCGGAGACCGAGGCGGTCTGGCCATCGAACAGCGTCACCTTGGGGGCCTGCAGCACGTTCGTGCGCGTGTCGCCTTGGGCAGCCTGAATCAGGAAAAAAGCCTCAATGTCGCTGAGTATCGCAAAGCCAATGTTGGCTGCCGAATTGGCGTCAAATCCGCCGAATGCCGGCTGAGTCGATCCGAAACTCCCTTGCCGGAACTGGATATCCAGGTCTGGGGTGATCACTCCCGTGGGGTCCAACCCAACCGTCACGCTGGGACCTTGATCGTCCCGTCGTGTCAGGTCCAGCAAACTGAGACTGGTATTGTCGTCCAGGTTGAAGTCGAAATCGACTCCGATCCGTTCAAAAAAGTTGTCGGTCAGGGTAATGAATCGAACTTCGATGGTGATTTGCAGGTCCTGCAGGCGCCGCAGTTGTTCCAGGAGGTCTACAATCTGGTCGTGGACTTCCTGAGTATTCGAGACGACGAGGGTCAGATTGGTGGGAAAACCGGCAATGGTTCCCGTGCCCCCGTTATCTTCCCAGGTGTCTGGGGCAATCGTGGTCGTGATCAAGTTGATCAACGTATCAAAGTCCACCAGACTGCCGCCGCCTGGCGAGCCATCGCTGTTTCTGTTGGGCCCCACCACAGGGGCGCTGGGAATTCCCGGCACGTTCGAGTTCATCATCTGCGCCAATACTGACGCATTGCCCACGGGCGGTGCCGCAGTCTGGTTGTTGGCGAGGATGGTGAGGGGCGCCTGATTCACAGAGCCACCCAGGAGTCCCTGTCCCAGCAGGTTGTGGGCCTCTCGCAAGGCACCAGGCAGGCCCACATTATTGTTCGGAACGAAATTGGGAATGGTCACGACCAGATCGGCCACTTTGTAGGATTCCTGCTCCATCTTCGCTCGCAGGTCCTCTTCGGTTGTGATCCGTAAGACCTCATTCTGTGTCACATGGCTAAGGTGCAAGGGCTCCAGAATGAGGTTCAGGGCGGAGCGCAGGGAAATGGGTTTTTTCAGTTCGAGCGAAATGGGCGTAGAGGGTGTAACACCTTCCGAACTGAGACCCTCGGGGTCCAGGTAGATATTGATGCCGGCACTTGCCGCGAGTTGTTCCATCACCGCCGCCAGGGGAACATTCGCGAAATGAATATCGACCGGTTTCCTGAGCGCAGTTTGGATCTGGAGTTCCACCTCCGAGAATTTTCGTTGTCGGCGAGCAGCCTGTTGGCGACGTCCTTGGCTCATTTCTTCCCATTGGCGAACATCGGGATAGGCGATATCTCCCTCCAAGGGGATGCCTGCGTCGACAATGTCATTGAGGGCGGCGGTCGCACCTTCGCGAAAGCGTTCGTCGCGCATCATGCTGGTGACCACTTGCCGTGCGATCTGGCTCTTTTCCACGATCATGCGGGCGGCCTCGTTGTCGGGGGCAAGCTCGCGCGCTTTCTTGGCAACAACCACCGCTTCCGAATAGCGTTGTTGTTCCATCAAGCCATTGAATTGCTCCAGCAAGTCGGCCAACAGCTGTTCGTTGCGGACCTTTTGCTGGCGCTCGCGATCGATTTCCGCCAGGATGGCCTTATTCTTCGCTTCCGTTTCCAGACGCCCGCGATTCTGTTCGATGTATGCCTCCAGCTCCCGCAGGTCTCGGTCGACGCGATGGACCAATTGTCCCCGCGCCTCGGCATCGATCTTGGATGATGACAAGGACTGTTTGAGCTTCTTGAGCTGTTCCCAGGCGGCGGTGGGATCGTTCGCCTTGAGGATCCGTGCCGCGGCTTGTCCCCTGGCCACGCGTTCCATTTCCGCCTGGACGGCCTCGTCGACGACTCCTTGCCCAGCCGACTTGCCCGATGCGGCCAATGGGTCCGCAGTACTCTTCACTCGCTGCAAGTGGTCTTGCAGTTGCTGTTGGGATTCGGGATCGAGCTGATCCTTGAGTTTCCAGGCCTGTCGAAACAGGGATGCAGCCCGCTTGTCGTCCTGTTCGCGGAGGGCCTGCTTCCCGGCCTCCAGGAGTCGAAGTCCTTCGGAAGGTGCGACGGCATTCGCAGCCGGATCGGCGGTTGGGGGGCCAGCCTTGGCGCGACCTGGGAGCGGTTCCGTTCGACGGCCGGCGATTCCCGCGGGGGATCCACCTTCGGCCGACACGCCACCAAGGACCACTGGCCCGCTGGAATTCTCAAGCCCGGCGCGGGCGGCACCTGGCGCGGGGGTGGTGGTCAATACCGATGGACGCTGCTCCGAGCCCGCAGTCGGACGCCCCGTGTCGGGCATCGGGGCAGGCGGCAAGGTGGATCGAGCGACCTTGGGCCCCGCCTCGGAAATCTGAAGGTTGCCGGCCAATTGAACGGGATGGGGCGCCACCATCGAGCCCCCTTCACTTCCAGGGCCGCCGATCCTTGAAATCCCCGGCCCGGCGCCCGAGCTCGCGGTCAGCCGAGGCATCGGCGGCGCTTCCACCAATGTCGACGGTGCCAGCGGTACTTCTGCAGACGCCTGGACAACCGGTGATTCCAGAGAGTCATAGCCTTGAACGAGCTCCGTCTGGCCTACCGGTGCGATCGGTGGCGGTGCAAAGAGCGCCGGATCGCCGCCGCTGATGGCCTGCTGGGTCGGCTCCAGTCGGCGAGTCCTCTGATGGACCTCCATCAGCAGCATCCAAGGACGTGGCTCACCCTTGCCGTATGCCTCATCCGGCAATCGCAAGTTCTGCGCGGCCCTGGCAAATCGCTCGGCCAGTTCCAGGTTGCCCTGGTTCAAGGCCATGCGTGCGTCGGCGAGCCAGCTGAGACTCTGTTGCTTCGCTGCCTGCCATTGCTGGACTTGCGGGTCATTCGCTACCGGTTCCACCGACGACGTATTGCCACGCAACGTGGCACCACGTTCGATCAAGTCGGACGTGCGGACCGTACCGGGCGATACCGGCTGACCGGTGTTGGAAGGAATTGCCTGGTCGGAACCCCGAACCGCCAGCCGCGAACGGCTGGCCGGATCGACAATCGAAGTTGGTTCATCCAGGCGTTCCACCGCGCTGCCAGGTGCCGTGGCGTCCGATGCGATCGGTTCGGTGGTGCCCGCTGGCGCCAATTCGCTGATCGAGCGGACTGCCTCGGACATAGGCGTGGGGCTGTCGGGGCGAGGTGCAGGGCGTCCGGCCGTTTGTTCGCGAGCGATGGAATCGGCCTGGTCTCGCCGTGTCTGGTCCTTGGCGGGCACAGCGGCCACGTGTGGCACGGGTGAGGCGGCCTTCCGCTGATTCAGCTCCGCCCGCAATTTCTTGGGTGTATCCGAGAAGCGAAACATGACGGAATCGTAATTCACGCTCAGCTTTTCCGCCGCCTGGATGTACCATTCCGCGAGTTCCAAATTGCCTTGCGACATCGCCGCTCGGGAGCGCTTCAGCAAGTCGCTCGCCGTCTGGCGATCGGATAGCCTGCGGACGGGACTCGACGATGTACCCACAACGGGCCGGTTTGCTTCGGTCCCTTCCTGGGCGATGGCGGCCGATATGTACAGCGAACCAACCAGGTAAAACAAGAACGCCGTTGCCGCCAGGTGCTGCTTGGCGGAGTGACTGCCGACTCGTGGATTGCGCATGATCACGTCACAGAGAAGTGAATACGGCAGCGTGGCGATTCGGACGCATCGTTGCATGGAAACCGAGTACCCTAGGTCGAACCAGACCGTTCGCTCGTCAGGTGTCGAAAAGCTCGCGGAAAGTAGTCGGAGCCACCAAACGGGTCAAGGTCATTCGGCCAGCAAGCGAAGGATGGCCTGGGACCATTCCGTCACTTGCGCGAATCCTGGATGGTATTGAAGAAATCGGTGACGGCGCTCTCGACCGGCTCCACCGCAGCGCCGCGAAACAGCTCCGTCTTTCCCGATCGTGTGATGGCAGCTGCCAGCAGACGATGGCGATTCCAGTCGTCCAGTCCGAATCCGCGAATGTCGACGTACGTCTGGCGAAACGTAGACTGCAGCTTGGGAAGGACCTGAAACCCGTTCTCGCCACGAACCACGTGAAAATGCAAGGACCCGTAGACGGTGATCCCTCCCAGGATGAACCCCAGGAAAAAAGTTCCCAGTCTCCCCATGGAATGGCTCCTTCAATGGATCGCTCATCGGTACGTGCCGCGTTGTACACGGGCTTGGTCCTTCGGGCCAGACGAACTCACGACGGGGGCAACGCCGTGACCGATTCTCAAGCACAGATTCCGGAGTTCTGCCACCACTCCCCCACGCTTCGTGGGGAGTGGGTTGGGGTGAGGGGGTAAGAACGGCAGCATCGTTCGAGAATCCGCCGTTCGGAAATCGGTCACGGCGCTGCGAGAGGGGGCCGAACTGCGGAGTTCTGTCCTGGGGCGTCCGCGGCAGCCCTCAGAGGCTCGATCGCCCCAGTTCCAGCAGTTCGGCTTTCCGCGCCAGCACGGCCTCGGCCAATCCACCACAGCCGTCCCGGACCACGTCGAAGACCGGCAGATGCAAGGCGGCCCCGACCTTGTCCATCTCCTCACTCGCCGCTGCCGGTGATAGCTGACGCGTGTTGGCAGCAACCGCAATGACCTTCCCTGGCGCCACGAGACCAGCCGCCATTTCGTACACGGAAACCAATTGATCCAGCGGCCGGAGCGGTACCCAGTCCATGCCATGGACCGCCGTGCGACCTGCCTCGTAACACAGGATCATCCCCTGCGGCCGGCAGCCATGCAGGAGTCCCAAGGTCACCGCCGAGTACTTCGGATGCGAAATACTCCCCTGCCCTTCAAACAACAGGATGCCATGGTGCTGCTGGGCCAACAGCATTTTTTCCACCGCGCCTGCCAGGAAATCCGAGATCACTCGGTCGACCGGACACCCCTCACCGGAAACCATGATGCCCGTTTGGCCTGTGGCAATGAAATGCGCATCCTGATCCTTGGCTCGCAACGCGCGGGCCAGTTCGACAGCCACCACCATCTTCCCCACGGAACAGTCCTGTCCGACGGTCAATAGGCGCAGGCAGTCCTCTCGAATGTTCCGTCCGGAAGCGACATCGTTCTCTTGATTTCGCCGCACGTCGTGGATGCGTGCCCCCGAGCCGCGAGCCGCGGCGGCAAACTCGGCGTCATCACCGAGGAACTCGTGTAGCCCCGAGATCACGTCGAGCCCCTTCCCCAGCGCCTGCTGGATGATGGGGCGCCATTCCCTGGGGACCCGCCCCCCGGAAGGGGCAATGCCGATCACCAGCGCCGTGGGCGATGATGCGTCCGCCAACGAACCAATCACCGGCGTGTCACCGCCAATTCCGAAAACCTGGGAAGCCCGTTGGCCCGCTCGCTGCCGATCCAGGATCCCTATTACCTCTTCCGGACAATACCGCATCAGGCACACTGCCGTCTTCGCGGTAATCGGATCGGAATGGCCATCGGTCAGAATCACAAGGCGTCGGACGGACATGAAGACCTCACGGGGACTTGGCGGTGGAAGTTATCGATACTGGACATCATGACGGTTCGGAGTGGCGGCAGTCGAGCCCACTCCCGGCTGGCAAGAAACCAGGGCCTGACAGGGCTCACGGATGCCCGTGACAGAACGTGTCCTCGCGAGGCCACAGCGAATGGGGATTCGGCCGTTCCTCCTCGGGCTTGATCTGGGGCGATTTGGTGTCCAAGACCCTTTGTACCAGTGCCGCGTGCCGCTGCCGGTCGCGAATTTCCAAGGTGCGGGCATCCGCTTCATCGAAATACTTGCGGCCGTCGATCCAGGCTTGCTCGCAACGCGTCATGGCCGATAGTGGATCTCCATTCCAGACCGCCACGTCGGCGTGCTTGCCAACTTCCAAGGATCCGACGTACCGGTCGATCCGCAATTGCCGCGCAGGATTCAGCGTCACAAACTTCAAGGCGTCTTCGGCGGGAACGCCACCGTATCGGATGGCCTTGGCGGCTTCCATATTCAATCGTCTGGCCAGTTCCGCGTCATCCGAATTGAACGATACGACAACGCCGGCCTCATGCATGAGCGCCCCGGCATAGGGAATCGCGTCGTACACTTCAAACTTGTAGGCCCACCAATCGGAAAACGCCGAACCCATAATCCTTCGCTGGGCCATTTCATCCGCAAGCTTGTAGCCCTCCAGAATATGTTGAAATGTACCGATCGGAACACCGTGGCGATCACAGGTTTGAATCAACGCCATGATCTCGCTTTGCCGGTAACTGTGGCAATGGATCCACCGCCGTCCGGCCAGTACCTCGGCAAGGGCTTCCAGTTCCAGGTCCACGCGCGGAGGTAACCCGATCCGATCACGGCGCCAGTGATCTTGGCGCCGGGCGTAATCCCGTGCCCGTAAGAACGCATCGTCAATGATTTCGACCACTCCCATCCGCGTCTGCGGGTATCGTGTGGTGTGGTCGTCACCCCAATTGCTTTGCTTCACGTTCTCCCCGAGGGCGAACTTGATACCGGGAGGGGCTTCGCGAAACTTCAGCTGCTCTGGCGATCCGCCCCAGCGAAGTTTGATCACCTGGTTTTGGCCGCCAATAGGATTGGCCGAGCCGTGCAGCACGTTGGCCGTCGTCACGCCACCTGCCAGCTGGCGATAGATGGAAATGTCGTCCGAATCGATGAAGTCGGCGATGCGAACTTCCGCCGTCACGGCCTGGGTCCCCTCATTGAGCCCACTGTCGGTCGCAATGTGTGAGTGGCAGTCGATGATCCCCGGCGTCAGGTGCCGGCCCTGACAATCGATCACCACGGCATGAGGAGGAACGGTCACACCGCGATCCGAAGCCCCCACCTGGGTAATGCGTCCCCGCTCCACACGTACCGTACCGTCCGGGATGACACCCGCGGGTCCGCAGGTCCAAACCGTGGCATGTTGAAAAATCACCAGGTCAGGCTGCGGTGGCCGACTCTCGCGACCGTAGGCACCCAGTGGATAGACCACATCAAATAAAGCGGTTCGGACTTCGTCGCCGCGATCGTGTCCGGTCACTGCTTTCTCCGACGTCTCGTCCGCCGAATCGGGCTCCTCCGCCAGATCGCCCGTACGGCGAAGACGCGCTGCGACCACGCGGCCGTCGGGTAGCGATCCCGTGCCGGGCTGCTCGACCGAAAGGTCTTTCGCCGGCAGTACAAACGTGAAACGCAGCCAACCTTGGCTCGGTTCGGCCCCCAAAGGTACCACCAGCGTCAGGCGCGATTCACTCCATACGACGTCGCGAACCTCGGCCGCCTTACCTTCGCCGCGAATCTTGCCCTTCCAGTCGCCCGGTTGACCGGAAACGTGCAGCTTGAGATTCGTGACTCCCTGGTCGGGATCGTCCCATTGCAGCGACCACGCGCCGCGGAGACTGCGTGGGTCGGACTGTTCAACAGGATACCGTTGGCCTTGGATCCACGTTTCGACGACCTTTGGCGGTTCTTCGAGCTCAAGGTCAAACAGATCGCCATCCGCGATCGTGAAACTGGCCGACTTGCCCCGTTCGATGGTCCCCAGCCGGTCGGAGACTCCGAACCAGGCTGCGGGGGTTGTGGTGAGCGCCGCGAGTGCCACCTGAGGGTCCAGGCCCCGTCGTATCGCGCGACGCAGTGCGGGCCAGAATTCGCGCCGCGACTTCAGTCCATGCGATGTGAGTCCCATGGGAACTCCCGCCTTGGCCAATCGTCCCGGATTCTCGGGTGCCAGGTCCCATTCCAGCAGTCGATCAAGGGATGCCCACATGGCCGATTCCTGGGAAGTGACATCCGGGGCCTTAGGGAAGTTGAGCGGTACGATGACTCCTCGACCCGTCCTGACGATGTCATCGAGCCGGCGGAATTCCCGGCCCGACCCACGGGCCAGGACTCGCAAACCAAACTCGCGGCCCAGCCGATCGGCCCTCAGAAGGAACCGCTCGTTCGACGCATCCACGATCCACGCGAGATCGGCCGCCTCGGCATCGACCAGGGCCTGCAGGGCTGTGTTGACCTCGGGCGGCTCGACTGCGGGGGTCGCGTGATGAACTCGCCAGGCCTGCCGGTACCAGTCCGCGTCGTAGAGCGCCTGCCGAACCAGGGTGAGCGCCCCCATCGGAGACGATGGATACTCCTCCCGACGTTCAAATGACCATTCCACCGTCAGCGCTGCGTGCATGGCCACGTTGGACCGCAGCACCAACCCCCGCTTGGCGTCGTCCACGTTGGCAATCAAGGCGCTGGTCCCCTTGATCAGCCCCGACTTGGGTGCGAGGAGCCGTGCCACGAATCCGGCAGCCCGATAGGACTTGTGAGCCGCCGGGCTGTCCAGCACTTCGTTCGCCACGGACCGCTGAGGCGTCACTCGGGGATTCCAGTAGGCAGAATCACCTGGCACCGACTTCATTTCCAATTCACTGTAGCTGTCCACGAATCCCGCGTAGATCGTTCGGCCCACCATGTCCAGCGGCCGGTATTCGGCCGGCACCGTCAGCCCTTCTCCCACGTCGATGACGGTACCTCCGTCGATCAGAATCGCGGCGTTCTTTATGGATTCGCCGGGGCGGATCACCACGGTCGCATCCACCAGTGCGACTTTGCTGGGAGGCACATCGCGCAGCCCTTGCAGTGGCGGCGTCTGCTGGCGCTGGGCGACGGCCATGCCGGAGGCGCATAGCAGCAACGTGAAGACGAACACAACAGGGGGCTTGCGATTCATGATCGATTCAGCAACTCGAAGTGGGACCCGTGCCATCCGCGGGCCATGGCTGCATTATAAGCACCCCTGTGTCACTTCGAGGGGTGCCACGACAGAAAAGGCAGGAGTCACGGTCCCAATCGAGGGCAATGCGACGAGCACACGGCGGTTCACTCAGCCCCTGAGTTCTTCCCTGAAGGAAAGGTCGGACTCCGGTTGCCATGGACCACCTGGCAGTGGGACCATGAATCCCATGCTTGGCTCTCGGTCGTCCGTCGCGGTCCACCTTTCGGCCCAACAGGTCTGTCAGTCGTCCAGAACCGACAATTCCGCCCCATTTCGCTCCATGAGATGAGCAACTGGGAGCGTCGATCCCACCTCTTGGTGGTTTGGTGGCGATTCGTCTCGCGGAGCGAGACGGCTACATGGAACGGTTACATGGAACGATATGAACGGTTCCACTTCGCTTGCGGCGTTCGACGCCACCAACCAAGAGCGCCCTGGAACAGCGATTTTGCCTCGTCGTGATGGACCGAAGAATCACGCAACTTAGGGTGGCACGGGCGTGCCGCCCGTGCTCTTTGTAAGAACCTGTGGCTGGGTGGCATGGGCGTATCGCCCGTGCTCGCCGGGGCATTGACGTTCGACAATGGCAAGGAGTTTGCGAAACATGAAGAATCCCAGAAAAGAGTCCCAGACATCCAGAATCTGAGCTCAGAGACATGCAACCACGTTGAACTAGTCTCGCCATTCAACCGGGACTTGCGAGCCGATACGTCGCAACTTCCGGAAGAATTCCGGGCGTCTGAGACTATTCTCCTATTATTCACATTTCCTTCCAATAAGATCGTGGTAGCTTCCTTCCCACGCTTCTGACACCTGGAACACCTGGAAACAGGGTCTGACCCCAATGAGAGAGATTACTGGCTCAGCCCTTCCGATTCGACCCCTTCGCGGCCGTTGCGCGTGAGTAGGGCGAAGAAGATGGATTTGTCCAACGCCTCACCCACGAACCGCACGGCACCGTCGCAGGTCAGGGCGTTCACTCCGCCTGGGTGATCGGACCAGGTTTCTTCCTCGGTCCAGGCATCCAAGACTTGGGGACTTGCATTGAGGTCAACGCTCATCTCCTTGACGCCGGCCTTGAGGCGAGCCGAGTTTTCTCCCGACGCCCACGCGCCGTCCAGGGTGACGACCGTGCGGCTTTCGCGCGTAAATCCGCGGCCGGTACATTCCGTAATGCAAACCGTCTTGGACATCCCGTCGATAACGTGTTTGACGCGAATCACGGACGGCTCCAGTTGGGAATTGCCTTCCAGACTCAGGAGAACGCCGCGATTGCGGCCATATGGTCGGTTGTCTCCATGTTCGTTCGTGACACTCTCTCCGGGACCGCTAATTCCAAGGTAGTCCATGCAGGCGAATCCGCCTCCTTGAGCTGGCGCCACGATGAGCTCGCTGATGAAGTCGCCGGACCGGCCGGGATGACGTTGATTCGTGCTGGGGCAGAGGTAGACGTCAAGCCGTTTGGTCGCTGCCGCCCGGTTGGCTGGGTACAGCAGGCTCCGCTTGAAGTCGATCAGGTCGTACACGGCGGCTTCTTCGATGAATGGCAGATAGAACGTGTTCCAGGCGACGGATTCGCAGGTCGGGCAAGCCCGTTTTTGACCGGGCGGAAACTTCCGCCACGCCGACTCGTAGTTGAGGATCCCAAGTCCAAGTTGCCTGAGGTTGTTCACGCACTGCGTCCGCCGTGCCGCTTCACGGGCCGCGTTCACTGCGGGCAGCAAGAGTGCCACCAGCACCCCGATGATCGCGATCACTACGAGTAATTCCACCAGCGTGAATCCACGCGAGCTTGTGCTATCTGCTTGGCGCATCGGTTCCATCTCCTCACATAAACATACGGATGGCGTCTTCGCACAGTCGGCCGGGAGGCTCCTTTCCGCGCGTCGCTCTCCGCGTTCCAACGTCACATGACACCACACACGACCGGCGATCGCATCCTAGCGAACTTGTCACAGAATCAAAGCGGGCTCGCGACGCTTGTCGCCCGCCTGAGCGAATGTGAGTTTTTCGTGAAGACATCTCACCACAAATCTCGTGCGATCGTCGAGAAGTTCAGTGATGAGGAAGCCTTGTGAAGATTCCGTGAATATCTGAATCGTGACGGCGACAGATCGTTGACCTGAATGGAACTTCCTAGAGAATCAACGTTTCCACAAGAGTTGCCGACAGGACCTCAATGGCTCGCGCCGGGGATGTTGGCACGAGCACGTTCCGGTTCCTCGCAAGGAGTTCCCGCCATGAGTCGTTGCCGATCCACTCTGCTTTCCGCCTACCTGCTCGCTATCGCGTTGGCGGAAATGGCCCAAGGGCAACTGGTAGTTACCGAAGTGATGAGTAACAGCTTGCATCCAGGTTCGGACCCTATCACAGGTATGGGCGGGTTAGCCAACGGCGATTGGTTTGAGATTGTGAATATGGGGACGTCTCCTTTGGACATGACGGGCTACCTTTGGGACGACAATAATCGGCTCAGCAACCCGACCGGCGTCACACAGTTCCCCAACAATTTCATCATTCAGCCGCAAGAGGCGGTCCTGGTGATTGAAGAAGACCACTTCGGAGTCGACATTCCGCAAGGTTTTCGGGAGTCTTGGGCAATTCCGGCACATGTCCGAATCCTCGCTCGCGACCAGATGCTGGGGCAGGATCTCTTCTCCGGATTGTCCTCCAACGGCGACGAAGTGAACATCTACAATGGATCGCAGCAACTTGTCGCGGCAGTCGCCTTTCCTTCTGCCGTTCCGACTGGCGGCTTTACGTTCGAATGGGACACGGCAGGTACCAGCCTGGGCGTCAGCGTGCTGGGAGAGAACGGCGCCTACCGTGCCACCTATGACGGCAGCGAATCCCAACCACCGGTAGCCGGCGCCGACGTAGGCTCTCCTGGGATCTATATAGGTCCATCCGGGATCTCTGGCGACTTCAACAACGACGGCCTATACAACTGTGCTGATATCAATGCCCTGACAATCGCGGTCGCTACCGGCGGGTCAGTGGCGCAATACGACCTCAATGGCGATACCGTTTTGAACCTGGCCGACGTGGACACATGGCGGGCAGAGGCCGGCGGCATCAACCTTGGACCTGGTCGTGTCTACCGCGTGGGGGACGCGAATCTGGACTCGGTCGTGGACGGCTCCGACTTCAATCTCTGGAACGGCACCAAGTTCACCAGCAACGCCAACTGGTGCAACGGAAATTTCAACGCCGACCTCGTGGTCGATGGCTCCGACTTCAACCTCTGGAACGGCAACAAGTTCACGTCAGCAGACGGGGCCGTGGTTCCGGAACCCTGTGGTTGGTCCGCCTTCGCCATCGCAGGTGTGATCCTGTCGATCCGCGGTCGACGGCGCTCCGTGTGAACCATGGCGGAGGCCCGAGTGGCGTGAACAGGGAGCGACGGCGCACGCGAATCGGTCACGACGATGTCGTCCAAGTGGAACTGTCCCTTAACGAACGTCCCCGCAAACAGCTCGCCGATCGTAGCCGTTCACGAAAGTAGCCAACTCGCTCCGCGAGATGAGCAACCGGGAGCGTCGATCCGTTCCGTTGGCATTCTGGTGGAGCTCCGTCTCGCGGAGCGAGACGGCTACACGGAACGATATCAACGGCTCCACTTTGCTTTCGGCGTTCGACGCCACCAAGAGTGCCCTGGAGCAGCGATGTCGCCTCGTCGTGATGGACCGGAACATCACGCAATGTAGGGTGGCATGGGCGTATCGCCCGTGCTCTTCGTAAGAACCTAAGTCTGGGTGGCACGGGCGTGTCGCCCGTGCTCTTTGTTAGAACCTAGGTCTGGGAGGCACGGGCGGCACGCCCGTGCCACCCGACAGAGATTTCGTTTCGTCTCGGCGAAGCCCCACGAAGCCCAAGCAAGAATCCCAGACATCCAGAACCTGAAGGGTCGGACCCCAGAGGCTTCGCTTCAATTAGCGCAGGGGCTCGAGCCGAATGGCATCACCCTCCGAATCGGCCGGTGGGGCCAAGGGCTCGGTCTGGCGGGCCACGTGTTCTGGCATGCCATCCGGCACCGACTGGAAATACTTCGTCCACTCTTCGCTGGCCAGACGCGTCTCGGGCGACTTGCACGTCAATTCGGCACGGAAGACGTGGTCACCTGGCTGAAGCGCGCGGGCCGTAACGCGAAACACGATTTCCTGCCCGGGTCCGATCTGAGCGATCGGCTCCAATTCGACCTGGCCCGTGGAGGTGGTGGCCCGGCAGCCTCGCACGGATACCGGTTCAATCCCTTCCGAAAAGTACCCCATGATGCTCACGTTTTCCGCCGCCTTGGTGCCGCGATTCAAGATACGAACTTCGTAGATCGCGTCGGTACCGACGGAAACCGCGCCCGGCGGGTCGTTCACGTGCAGTTTCAGATCGGCCAGGGCCTCCACGTGCGTGACAATGGTTCTCGTGACACTGAGGTCACGGTCCGCACGGCATTGGACGTCAAATCGGTTGTCACCGGCCTGATTCAGCTCGACTTGCATTTCCAGCACCCTAACGGCGCCGGCACGCAGCGAGCCAATCTGCCATTCGACGGTGGACGTGCGGGCGTTCACCCTGCCACCATCCGTGGCATTCTGGCAGACGGTGCCGCGGGGCAGAGCTGCAACCACGACGGTACTTTCGGCCGAGGCGTCGCCAGTATTTTCGACGCGGACTCGATAGATGGCCGCGGTGGCCGCGAAGTTCTTAGGTGGCCCCATCAGTGCCACTTCCAAGTTCGCACGGTGCACTACGACGTCCTGAATCGACTCCGCTCGCAAACCGCCGTCGGCATAGGCCATGGCCTTCACCTGCAACCGGCCGGCCTGATGCGCGGTCAGTTCAATCTCCAGGTTCTTCCGCTCGCCTTGACGCAGCGTACCGATGTTCCGCGTGCCGACCATCTGTTGATGAGCGGAAACCGGCAAGAGATTCAGGACCACATTCTCGGCGTCGCCCGAGCCCGGGTTGCTCAACGTGATCGTATAGACCTCCGTCGCGCCATACATGACTTCATCGGGCCCCGAAATGGTCATTTCGAGCTTAGGCTCTTGCACTTCGATCATGGCCGTCCCCGTTTCCGGGGCGAAGGCCCAACCCACGGCGAGATCAAACGGCCGACTGTCCCGAGGGATCAGGCTCAGCATCAACGATTCCTGGCCTCGGGCAGCCAACTTGGCGATCCGCCACTCAATGGCAAACCCATGGGAAGGCTCCGATTCGACTTGAGGCGTTCCGGTAGAGGCACCACTGCCGACCACTTCAGCCCAGGGAGGAAGCTCCACATGAACAATCACGTTGCTGGCATCCATATCTCCGCTGTTCTTGATGATCACGCGATAGGCGGCCTCCTTGCCGATCACGATGCGGCGGGGGCCCAGGGTCTCAAAGGAGATCGCAGGCGCGCGATTCGAAAACAACAGGTCCCGCCCGGTCGCAGCCCCTGGGGTATACTCGCTGGCCGAGTTGAGTGGCAGGGTCCGAACGGGAGCCAATTCCGGAATCGTGGATCCGGTCGCCAATTCAGGAGTGGCTGGGGTCGGACACTGCGAAGGGTCCTCCTCAGCCACCAAATCACCCCCTGGGTGGTTCTCTTCGTCCGTCACTTCGGTGGAGACGCCGCCATCCGTCGCATTGGCGGCACTGTCCGCCAAGGGAGTGACGACTTCTTCTTGCAGCGTTTCGGGGGGCGGATCCGCGGCAACGAACGACTGCCCCAGCTTTGCTTCCACGGAGCGGTGCCGCATGCCGTCAACGCGTTCCGCGACCGAGGTACCGTAAATGCGACCACGCTCGTCATAGGTGTTGCCCGTCGCCAGGGGAGTCTTGGGCGGAGCTTCCTCAGGCTTCGGTTCTGCGCTGTTCGTGGTTTGGTTGGGAACAGGCTCCTGAGACACCTCCTTCTGCGGGGCAGGCTGGGGAGTCGGCTCAACCGGCATTTCAAAGTGCCCGGCCGGCCGCCGCGCCACAGGCGGAGTGACTCCATCGGTCGAGGGGGAAGTCGCTCCCCCGGTCTGCTGTGCCTTGGCCTTGGCAGCCAGCGTCAGGAATCGCGGCTTTTTCTCGGTCGAACGGTCTTCAGCCCGTGCCAGCACGGCGGCTGCCAGCAGGAGAGTGATCGCCGTGCCTGAAATCAGGCCGAGACGATTCCCCCGCCAATTCGGTCGCATGGATGGGAGTACGGCCCGGCAAAGGACGGGAATCCGTTGGGTACGTGAACGGCGCATGAGTAGGCCTTCCTCTTTGGGGATTCGGGGCGCGATGATGGTATCGGCCGTTCCAATTGCAACGGATGAGCGGACTTTGCCAGATTTGCCGCGGCGGTTAAGCTGGCAAGTGCATTTCACGCAGCACCGTCAATCCGTTTCTTGGCCTCCATCCGGGCCCGAAACCCCCGGGCTTCGGTCCATCGGCTCGGCCCTTTGACGGTTCTGCCATCCATCGGAGAAAGCGTCCATGGCTGCCAGCACGCGGCGACAGAAGATCGAAGCCATGTTGGAAGAGGACCCTACGGATGTCTTTCTCCGTTACGGGTTGGCCTTGGAGCTGATCCGAGAGGGATCGAGTGATTCGGGTCTGACGGTCCTCAGCAAACTGACGACGGAATCTCCCCCGTACGTGCCAGCATTCTTCATGGCGGCCCAGCACCTGGCGGACCGCGACCGGGTGGCCGAGGCCCAAGCGTACTTGCGAACGGGCATCGAGCAGGCGCGGGTCCAGAACGACTCGCATGCGGCGGCGGAAATGAGCGAGTTCCTGGCCAGCCTCGGAGGCCGTGGGTCAGGGGATTGACCGACAGGAATCACGCGGCCACATTCCATTCGCTAGCGTTCCAGCGCCGGTGCGCGGGCTCACCCTTTTTTCGGACCAGTCATGTTTCGCTGGGACTTGTCACGACGATTTTCCGCGACAGGCGTCGGCTACCGCACACCCGGCGCAATCGTCGCCGCAACCGCGACCTTCCTCCGTCCCGCAGCCTGGTCCGCACCCGTATTCCACGGCGTTCGCAAAATCGGCGAAACGCACCTTGGACTCGTAGGCCTCTGCCAGTGGTTCCATCCATGCCTCGGAATCAGCGGGAGGCCTGCCCAGAAAATAGAAGAACAGTTTCTGGCCGTCGAACAGCTGTTCCACGTCCATCAGGATGGCCGGGCTGCCAGCATCCCGCAAGAGGTTCTGGCACGCGGCAAACGCATCCTCACGGTGCCGTTCCAGCCGCTGGATCACGAATTCGTCCGTGGCAGAAACGGCCCGCAGCAGCGAGCCATCGGCCTGGCCTCGAGCCGAATCGTCCCTGCCAGGTCCCACGACCTGGCCCACCTCCAGCCCCCGCCCGGTTCGGCAGATGACCTTCGTTCCCCGCGAGAATTGCACCGGATCCACGGACACGAAGCGTCCGACGCGACCCAGCACTCCCATGCGGACAAAATGCTCTCTCGTTGTGGTCTTCACGATATCCATGGTCGCCGCGGAGTGTTTCCGTGCCTAGCTTCCCATCACGATCCCTTCAGCGACGGAAGTCGATTTGCCTTTTCGTATCGGTCGATCGCATCCACGTGCCTCAGCGTCAGCGAAATATCGTCCCACCCCTGCAGCAGTTTCTGACGCCGCGACGCCTCGATGGTAAACGGAACGTTTAATCCCTGATCATCGGTCACCCGTTCGTTTTCCAAGTCGACCGTCACATAGTACTGCTTGCCGGCCGCGCGGCGGAACAGCTCGTCGATTTGCGAAACGGGCAACGTGACCGGCAGCACACCATTCTTGAAGCAGTTGTTGTAAAAGATGTCGGCGAACGACGGGGCCAAGAGCGCGCGGAATCCAAAATCCGCAAGAGACCACACGGCATGTTCCCGACTCGACCCCGATCCGAAATTCTCCCGCGCCAACAGCACGGTGGCCCCGGCGGACCAAGGCTGATTCAGCTCAAACACCGGATCCGGAGCGCCTCCTTCCAGAAACCGCCAGTCGAAGAAGAGGTACTGCCCGAAGCCGCTCCGTTCGATCCGCTTCAGAAACTGCTTGGGGATGATTTGATCGGTATCCACGCTGGCACGGTCCATTGCTGCCACAATGCCACGATGCGTTCGAAAGGGTGTCATGTCCGTCGACTCAGCGGTAGTTCCAATGACGTATATCGACAAAATGGCCGGCCACGGCAGCGGCCGCGGCCATGGCGGGCGAGACCAGGTGGGTACGGCCCCCCTTCCCCTGCCGTCCCTCGAAGTTGCGATTACTGGTCGATGCACAGCGTTCCCCGGCCGCGAGCTGATCGGGGTTCATTCCCAGGCACATGCTGCAACCTGCGTTGCGCCATTCCAGACCCGATTCCTGAAAAACACGATCGAGTCCCTCATCCTCCGCCTGCCGCTTGACTTGTCCACTCCCCGGGACAACCAGTCCCTGAACCCCGCGTGCGATCCGGTAACCCCTCAGCACGTCGGCCGCTGCGCGCAGGTCCTGAATCCGGGCGTTGGTACAGGAACCGATAAACACGCGATCGACAGGGACGTCCGTCAAGCGGATTCCCGGCTGCAGGGACATGTACTCAAGCGCCCGCTGGGCGGTCTGCGCATCGGAACGTACTCCGTATTGATTCGGATCCGGGACCGATTCGTCGATGCCGATCACCTGTCCGGGATTGGTCCCCCAGGTAACTTGCGGAGAAATTGCACCCGCTTCAAAGACCTCCTGGCGATCATACGACGCATTCGCGTCCGTTGCGAATGACTCCCAGCGCTGGACCGCCTGATCAAACGCGGCGGCGCGAGGGACAAACTCGCGGCCGCGAAGATACTCGAAGGTCGCGGCGTCGGGTGAGATCAGTCCCGCACGAGCACCTCCTTCAATCGACATGTTGCAGACCGTCATCCGCTCTTCCATGGAGAGGGACACGATCGCATCCCCCGTGTATTCCAGGCAGTAACCCGTGCCCCCCGAAACGCCGATCCGCCCGATGAGGTACAGGATCAGGTCTTTGGCGGTGACCCCGCGCGCCAACGATCCGTTGACGCGAAGCTCCATGGTCTTCGGCGGGTATTGCACCAGTGTCTGCGTGGCCAGAACGTGTTCCACCTCGCTGGTCCCAATCCCAAATGCGAGTGCCCCAAAGGCTCCGTGTGTGGCCGTGTGACTGTCGCCGCAGACGATCGTCATTCCCGGTTGCGTCAATCCCAGTTCCGGACCAATGATGTGCACGATCCCCTGACGGATATCGTCCAGGTCATACAGGCGAATGCCAAATTCCCGGCAATTGTGCCGGAGCGTGTCCACCTGCTGTCGCGAAATCACGTCCGCGATGGGCAAGCTACGGTCGGTGGTGGGGACATTGTGGTCCTGGGTGGCGACGGTTCGGTCCGGCCGACGCACGGGCCGGCCTGCCTGTCGCAGCCCCTCGAATGCCTGGGGACTGGTCACTTCATGAATCAGGTGGAGGTCCACATAGAGTATGGGCGGCTCACCGGGCGCCTCGTACACCAGGTGCTCATCCCAAATCTTCTGGATCACGGTGCGCGGCGAACTCATAGGCCCTTCCCAAAGGAACATCCTGGCCCCGAGTATACCGCGATGCGCGACGGGCGCCAAAGCGAGCGACTCAGCCTGTCGAGAACTTCGTGTCCGTGATCCCCGGTATCCCCACATTCAAGACGAGGATCCGCAGGACGTAGACAGCCAAGGGGACCCCCAAGAGTAGCCCCCATATCCCAAAGAAGTACTCACCGATCAACAGAATGACAAGCGCCAGTACGGGGTGCAGGTGAAACCACTGTCCCACAATCCGAGGCGCTACCAGGAAACCGGTGATGGCATGAATCACCATCACGACGAGCAGGCCGGCGATGGCCAGCCCCACGGAGCCATTCGGTTGCAACAGCGCCATCAGCGTCACGATCACCGAGCAAATAATTCCCCCCAACACAGGAATCAGGTTCGTCACGAAAACTATGGCTGAGAGAAAATATTTGCTGTCGATACCAATCAGCCAGAATGCCGGCAGCGCCAGGACGGCGCCGACGACGCCAATCACCAGTTGTGTCTCGAACGCTTTGCCAATCAGTTTGGCAAAGACGACGAGCGCCGGAGCGACTTCGTCGTAGTACTTGCGAATACGCGTCTCGCGCAGGGCCTGTAACTTCCGACTGATATTGGGAGCGTCAAAGGTAATCAGCAGGGATAAGATCAGGGAAATTGCGATCTGCACCGGCACCACCAGGCCCAGCCGTACGAATTGCCGGAGTGTGTCTCCCAGGTTGGCCAGCCGACCCTTCCAAACCTCGTCCAGGTTCTGATGGAGCGATACGCCCAGCGGGTCGTTCGACCACCAGTCGAGCGCCAAGCGGCGCGTGGCATTCGCTTCAAACGACGCACGCTCCAAGGGTTCGCTGCCAAAGGACTCCGATTGCCGTGTAAGTTCCTTCCCAAACGCATCGGGGCCTTTGGCGTACGCCTCGTTGAGCGCCAGAAAATCCTGGTAGGAAAACGGGAGAATCTGCATCGGATTGCGGTGCCAACGCTCATAGCTTGTGCGAAACTCCGGTTCGCCAATCAACTCCGCGATCCTGCGGTCGTCGTACTTGGTGCGGTGCGCCACGGTCGTATCGAGGCGATCCAGTAATCCGGCTCGGAACACGGGGAAGCCCAGGTAGAGCCCTTCCCACCTCGTCGGACTCTCCGCATTGGCCGCGAGCCCTTCCTGGTAGCGAGGGTCTTTCGCCGTGCCGTATCGTCGGAAAAACAAGTAGCGGCCGATCGTCCGCTGAAGGATTCGCTCGAATTCTTCCTGTGCCGTAGTGGATTCGACCCGAGCGAGAATCATGCGCCCCTGCTCCACGGCGGGGGATATCAGCAGGGCCATGAAGACTACCAGCCCCCCCAGCAACACCACAAACGCCAGCATGGTCACCAGCCGTTCCAGCCAGGCGGTTCGCGCAGACGCCGGAACCCGCCGCAAGACGAGATTCACCGCCTGGCGGATGAAATAGCACATGAGGAACGTGGCGACGAGGATGAAGAAGAAGCCCCGCAGCAAGTACAGGACAAGCAGCACCACGGCCCAGGTCGTCATCCGCTCCCAAGGCAAGTCCTGCAGGAATCGCAGGCCACCAGCTTCGGTTGCCTCGGCATTGACCGATTGCCCCTGTGTCTCGCCCATTGCTTCCTTGGGTTTCACGTCGAGAATGTCGTCTCATGCCGCCATGGACGTCTTGCGCACATGGCCCCGACTGGCCATCCATTGTGCGCCAGGCAAAGTCAAGGCAACAAGGGAGATTATTGGCCTGGGAAGGGGGTGCGGCCGGACCAGGGCATCCCAGGAACACGACTCGCCGACTCCGGGGGCTTCCTCTGACCGCTTCGCCACTTACGATAGGTGGATACCAAGATTGAGCGAACGACCCTTCCGAATCAATAGCCTGGAGCCGTCACCATGGTATCGCGTTGGATTCAATGGATCGCCCTGCTCACGCCCCTCATCGTGCTGATCAGCCAGATGACAGCACAAGAAAAGCAAGAGGAGGTGCTCTTCAATGGCCACGACCTGAAGGGTTGGAAAGGGGATCCCCGCATCTGGTCCGTACGCGATGGGATGCTGATTGGATCCACCGAAGGGATCGAACCGATCCAGGCCAACACCTTCTTGATCTGCCAGGCTAAGGACCTGGGGGATTTTCGGCTGGACGTGGAATGCCGTATTCAGGGTGGAAACAGCGGCATCCAATACCGATCCCAAGTCGTCGACGCGGAACGCTGGATCGTGTCGGGCTATCAGGCAGATTTCGACAGCGAACAGACCTACTCGGGAATTCTTTACGAGGAACGCGGACGTGGCATCCTGTCACTTCGCGGCGAGAAAACCGTGATCGACGAAAACGACCAGCGCACCAAGAGCCGCTTCGCTTCCGATGAAGAACTCCGATCCAAGATTCACGGCGGCCAGTGGAATACCTACACGGTTGAAGCGCGGGGTGATCGACTGAGACACTGGCTGAATGGCCAACTGATGAGCGAAACGGTGGATCGCGCTCGTGACCATCGGCGAGGATCGGGGGTCCTGGCGCTCCAAGTGCATCAAGGGCCACCCATGATGGTGTTTTTTCGCAATTTCAAGCTGCAGCGATTCGAACCGGGGGATCCCGGCGAGACACCGGCCACGAAGAGGCCCCGACAATTGGAACGAGCCCTCCCGCCGCAATCCTTGCGCGTGGCTCCAGGATTTCACGTCGAGCTGGTTTGTGAGGTGCCGCGCGATGAACAGGGGTCCTGGGTCGCCATGACCGTCGATCCCCGCGGACGTTTGATCGCGTCGGATCAGTACGGTCGACTTTACCGCGTAACCCCGCCGCCCCCGGATACAGGACCTGAAGCGAGTAAGGTAGAACCCTTGGCCGTCCAACTGGGAATGGCACAAGGCCTCACCTTCGTCAACGACCGACTCTATGCCGTGGTGAACGGAGAAGGCGTCGAGGGCAACGGCTCGGGCCTGTACTGCCTTGAAGATCGGGACCACAACGACACCTTCGAAATTGTCCGAAGATTGCGAGCGATCGAGGGGGAGGGGGAGCATGGTCCACATGCCGTCGTACCCGGTCCCGATGGCAAGTCGCTCTTTGTCGTTGCCGGCAATCACACCACGTTGACCCGAGTCGACGAGTCTCGTGTGCCCCGACATTGGTCAGAAGACTTGCTGCTTCCACGTCTGTGGGACGCCAACGGCCATGCCGTGGGAATCGTGGCCCCCGGAGGATGGATTTGTCGCACCGACCTGGAGGGCCGGACCTGGGAGCTCGTGAGCATCGGTTATCGCAATGCCTACGACCTGGCATTCAACACCGACGGAGAACTCTTCACCTACGATTCCGACATGGAATGGGATGTCGGCGCTCCGTGGTACCGACCCACCCGCATCTGCCACGTCACGCCCGGCAGTGAGTTCGGCTGGCGCAGTGGCAGCGGCAAATGGCCCACCCATTCCCCGGATAGCTTGCCACCCGCGATCGAACTGGGTACCGGTTCGCCCACAGGCATTACTTTCGGATATGGAACGGCGTTCCCGAAAGAATACCAACAATGTCTCTTTGCCTGTGACTGGAGCTTCGGTCGCATCGACGCGGTCCAATTGGTCCCGGAAGGGAGCACCTATCGAGGCGAAGCCAAGGAGTTTCTGACCGGGATGCCTCTCCCACTGACTGACGTCGTGGTCAACCGGCACGATGGCGCCATGTATTTCTCGGTCGGTGGTCGAAAGACAAAGTCGGCCGTCTATCGCATCACGTACCGCGGGCCGGATTCCGACACCGACCAGGAGAAGGCATCCGAACCGTCCGAGCCCTCCACGGCCCGCGACCTGCGTGCGGTTCGCCATCTGGCGGAACGCCGATGTGGACACGTCGATCCGGCCACCATCGACCTGGTATGGCCACTGCTGGATCACCAGGACCGTTTCATTCGGTTCGCCGCGCACACGGCCCTGGAATGGCAACCGGTCGAGCAGTGGGAGCCGCGGGCCCTGAAGGAAACAAGACCGTGGCCGGCCCTGGAAGCGATCGTGGCACTGGCCCGCTGCAGTAGCCCCGCGAATCACGGGCGAGCCCAGGCCATGCTCCAATCGCTCGCCCGTCTGGATTGGGACCAACTGAACTACGACCAGCGATTGGCCTGGCTCCGCGCGACGGAACTCGTCCTGATTCGCACGCAAACGACTGACGCTGCGACCCGCGATTCGCTGGCGAATCGACTCAAGGCGCTCTTTCCACAGCCAGATGCCGAAATCCAGCTGCGACTCAGTAACCTGCTGGCGTTTCTGGGTGTACCCGAAGTCGTCGGGCCGCTCTTGGCGACCATGGAATCGGGAGCCACCCAAGAGGAGCGGATCGCAGCCGCGTATGCGCTGCGGGTCGACTTACCGAAGGCCTCCCTGTCACAGCAACGACGCTACTTCCAGTGGTTTCCCGACGCCCGGCACATTCGAGGAGGCGAAAGTCTCCGCGGATTCTTGGCCATGATCCGCGACGAGGCCGCCAAGGGCCTCCCGGCCGATCGGCGCAAGGAACTTGCGGAAATCATCGCCGCCCCGATGGAGCTCGACAACACCTCGCCCGAGTCCCCACCAGGTCCCGTGGTGCGACACTACAGCGTGGAAGAGGTCGTGTCCGCCGCTTCGGATCCATCGAACCTGGGCGACTTCACCGCCGCCAGGGCCGCCTTCGCGAAGGCACAGTGTTTCAAGTGCCACCGAGTGGGTTTGGAAGGTGGAGCCACAGGCCCCGACCTCACCACCGCGACCCGTCGATTCAGTATCCCCTATTTGGCGGAATCGATCGTGGACCCCAACCGTGAGATCTCCGATCGTTTTCAGCGGACCCGCTTTCTGCTGCAGGACGGTCGCACCGTGGTTGGCCGTGTGGCCAATATGTCAGACGACGAAATCTACGTCGTCACCGACCTGTTGAAACCAGGCGATTTCAGCGTCCTGAAACGGGACGAAATCGACGAAGCCGCCCCGATCCACAGCTCGGAAATGCCCGAAGGTCTGCTCGATTCCCTCTCGTCCGATGAAATCCGTGCCCTGTTCGCCTTCCTGCGAAGCAGCAGTTGACGTCCAAGGATTTGCGCCCGAACAGCCATTCACCAAGAAGGCCAGTCGATCCGTGACTGGCGGCCCCGAACGCGGCCGACCAGCACTCTGCGAATACCTGGGTGAACGAGAATCGGAGCCGATTCCGAATCGAGAAGCTCAAGGCCTTTACTTCCTCTCCCCCGACACCGGGGGAGAGGAAGCGGATGACTTCTGGGTAAAGGTCCTATGAAACTCTGCGGCGAAGAACGCACATGGCAGCCAAGGAAACCCCTAGCAGGCTCAAGGTGGTTGGCTCAGGAACGTTCACGAAGTGCAGCGACCACTGAATTAGCTCCCCCGTGTCCCCACCCGCGTTATCGCTAACGTTGAGGGTCCAGTCGCCAAACTTGTTCGTTCCATCGAACAAACTGAGAGGGCCTAAATCCGGCAGCCAGTTGCCTGAAACGTTGGGGATCTGTGCCACCGGCAGGTCGTAAACCGCGGCAGCCTCATCATCCAGGATAAACGCATCCCCGGTAGCCGGGTTGCCGTAATTATCCGCGCTGAACCCAAACCCCGTCCCTGAAGTACCTGGCCGGTTCACAAGAGTAGCCGAAATGCCTCCCGGACTGGTGAGGGTTACGATGATGTCACCCTGCCAGGTGTGCGGGAGGATCATATCGACATCGAGGTCGTCAACAATCCCTTGATCCGGTACGGTAATGATTTGGCCGACACCAGCCGGGTTGTTGTCAGGAATGGGCAGCGCCCCATTCCACTGGTAGACCTTCGGCTGAGCAGCAGCCGTACCAACTAGCATTGCGAGGGCAATGCACCCAAGAATCAAACTCTGTCGTTTCATTATGCTCCTCCCATCGATCTCAAAGAAACAACCAATGCACCGCTCCAGTGTTTCACCAACGAACCATTCGCTGGAGTTGAAGCCGACGCCAGAAAACAACCTGCTACCGTTTCAAAACGTCCGGAAGGGATTTCCTAATCCGGTCATATTACGGGTGATTCTGACCGACGGAAGGGGCCCTGTCAACAACTTCGCGGTTAAAAAAACCCAGAATAATTTTGTGTAAAGAATGGGGGGGAGCATGCTATGATCGTCGCCGCACGGACGAATTGGCTTGAAGCCAAGGGAGCTCACCTATTCTGAGGACTCAATTCAAAGGGGGAAAGGGTATTTCCATGCGCAAGAACACACGAAGGACGTTCTTTTGTTCGTTACTGGCAGGAATCCTGGCCGCGATGTCAATTCAGGCAAATGCCGGGCAGGTAGGCGTATGGCAGTTCAATGACAACCTGAACAATGCCATCGCAGGTCGCGCCGCCATGACGGTCAATGGCATTTGGACTGCCAACTATGCGAGCGAAATGATCGGTGGACAACCGGCCACGGCACTCTCCTTCCCGGCATTTGACCCCACGCAATCGCTGCAGATGCTCAATGAAGCATCCGGCAATGGCGGAGGTACCTTCACGAATACGTGGAGCGTGGTGATGGATGTCAAGTTCCCTTTGATTTTTGGCTTCACCTCCCTTTGGCAAACGGACCAGGACCTTACCGCCAGCGATGGCGAGTTCTTCATCCGCAATAACGCGGATGGCATCGGAATCGGCGGTCAGTACGACGGTGTCTTCAATGAAAACACCTGGCATCGCGTTGCCGTGACCATGCACGCGGATGTCCCCCTCGCAGATTCCGTCCTCCTGAAGTACATCGACGGCGCCTATGTTGGCGATGCGTTGTCTGGCGATGTGCCCGATGGCCGGCACTCGGTCCAGCAGTTTTTGCACTTTTTCGCGGATGAGGATTTTGAAACGATTGACGGACTGGTCAACAGTATCGCGTACTACGACCACGAGCTGACCGCGGCGGATATCGCGGCCCTTGGAGGGGCAACGGCGGCGGGCATTCCGGTGGCCCCCAATGTGACCGCCGATTTCAACCACGACGGGTTCTACAATTGCCTGGATGTGGATGCCCTCACCGCGGAAATCGCCGCTGGCACCAATAACCTGGCATTTGACCTGACGGGCGACGGGAGCGTGAATATCCCGGATCTCGACCGGTGGAGACTCGACGCGGGTTCCGCCAATATCGGCCCAGGGAGGGCATACCTTACCGGGGACGCCGACCTAAGTGGTGCCGTCGATGGCTCCGACTTCGGGATCTGGAACGCGAACAAGTTCACCAGCAACACGGCCTGGTGCCGTGGGAATTTCAACGCCGACAATTTCGTGGATGGATCCGATTTCGGGCAGTGGAATGCGAGCAAGTTCACATCGTCGGACGGAGCCCAGGTTCCCGAACCGGCTGCGATTTTTGCCCTGGGTGTTGGTCTGCTAGGGCTTGGTTTGGCCCGCGGTCGTACCTAGCGCCAGGTGATTGGCCAAGCGAGGCCGTGCACGTTCGGGGCAACGTCGAAGCGTGAGGCAGTTCCGATCGCGAAATGGATCTGCATCGACACCCGCGGCAGGAATGATACGCCAGGCGGCGCTCTTAGCGGGTCACACCACCCGGCGTTCCTCGCCGATCCAAACTGGATCCACTGGCATACCTGCCAACATGACTCGCGACCAACAGGGCCACGCCCATCAGCGCGATGCCCCCTGGCTCGGGCACCACTTCGAGCATTACGTCATGTGTACCGTAGACGACTTCCCATGCAAGTCCGCCGGGCAATTCGACCGGATTGACCGTTCGGAACTCACCTGACACGCCGTTGGTTGTGTGGATGATCGTGAGCGAGTCTCCGAGGGACGGAGAATAGCCTGGATCGACGACCAAATCGAGTCGTCCCGAGAGGGTTACCGAGTCGGCCGTCAGTTGGTCGAAGTCCGTGCCCGCAATGGTCGACACACTGGCACTCGAAAAGACCTCGATTTCGATCCCGCCCATGATCTGGTCGTAGTTGCCGGCTACCTGAGTGATTCCTGATGATCTGCCAATCACAAGCGTTCCGCCGTCTTGAACCAGGTTGCCGTTGAAGATGCCGACATCGAGCGTGCCATCCAGGAAGTCGAATGCGCCCCCATGGGTGTGATCGATCGTTCCGACTTGAATCGTACCACCATCAAGATTGAGCGTTCCCGTGCCCCAGATTTTGAAGGTGGTACCCACGTTGACCAGACCATGGTCAATGACGTTGAGCGTGCCAAGCGCGCCGGCCGACGATTCCGTCCCGCCGAGGGAGAGCCCGAGGGAGTTATTCCACTGCGAGCCACTTCCGACTACCGTGGCCACGGCCATCGAGTCCGGAGCAAACGGAACGGGACTTTCAGCGATATAACCCTGCGTGTTACTTACCACGCCCCCCGCTTCGACGCTCAGTGTCGCATGGCCGCCAGAGCCCACACTCAAACTGCTGGAAATTCTCCACTCGGACCCAGCGCCGGTTACCCTCGCCACGCCCGTCCCAACGGTGTCGCCAATGGACTGGCCGTACGAGTTACGCCCAATAAAACCTCGGGAACTATGGACGGCGCCGCCCGCTTCGACATTGAGCGTACCGTGGCTATAACGCCCCACAGACAGGTGGCTGGCGTTATTCCATTGCGATCCGGCGCCGGTTACCGTCGCCACTCCCGTCCCAAACAAGGCGATGTTGCTAAATCCACTGTTGACCACTCCCCCGGCTTCCACGTGCAGCATCCCATGACCACTCCAACCCCCAACTTCCAAATCACGCGAATTGTTCCACTGCGATCCCATGCCGGTTACCGTGACGACACCCGTCGCACTGCCGTTGATGCCCATCCAACCCGTCACGTTGCTGACCACACCCCCGGCTTCGATATTCAGCGTTCCGTTGCCTAAGCGACCCACGACGGTGTCCTGATAATTATTCCACTGCGAACCACTTCCAGTCACTGTGGCCACGCCCGTCGATCCAAGTTCCTCGCCAATGGAGCCATTGGTACCGCTGACCAAGCCACCCCCTTCGACCGTCAGGGACCCATTTCCATACTGACCTACACGTAAAATGCCGGGACTCAACCGTGACCTTCCGCCGGTTATCCGGATCGCACCCGTCGACGTAGGCGTTGTACCGACGTTGGCCACTTGAAGTATGGCATGGGCACCGGCGTCGACATGGAATGTTCCATCGACGTGAAACCATCCTTCCACGCCGAGTAGTGCACCTTGAGCATGCGAGCCATCGAGCATCAATGTTGCGTGGTCGAGTAATTGCGCACCACCAAAGCTGACGAGGTTCAATCCTCGATTGATCAATCTCGTGTTGGCACCCGATATCGAAAAGTCGGAAGGCAAGCCGAGTCCGCCCGAGCCGTTGATGATGAAATAATGGGGTGAATCTCCACCATTATTCAGAAACGTCACATCGCCGGCGGAGACGTTCAAGAACTTCACGTCCCGTGAGGTCAACGCGGTCGTGCCATCCCACCAGACCTCATACGCGGCTGCCTGGTGGAAGTCGGCAGTTTCGTTGGGGCCTGGTGCGACGCCACCGGTCCAGTTACTACCAACGTGATACCATGGGTCGGGCACTCCGGTCGTATTCGTCCAATCGACGGCCAGAAGCCACCCCGATGGGACGATGGTGATTAGTAACGCCGCGATCACTGGACCGCGGCAGAGCCGTGAACGAAGACGTCGGGTCGCAGCGAACACCTGGGAACCCTTTTCTTGGAACGGACCCTCGTCGACCGTAGCCCATTGTAACATGTTGCGTCTGGGAATCGCGGACGACCACCCCGGTATGGTTCATGGCCTTGCCGTAGCCAGTCGTCCCCTTCCATCCAGATGTCGCAAAGAACCGAATTGTCCGGAGCGATTGCGGCGTACGGCAGCGGCCGTCACTTCCCTGTTCGGCATGGTGTTCGTGCCGTTGGCCTGGAGCCGTCGTGTGACGGGGCGTTGACGTGGGACGACGGGCTCGTTTCACCCCTCACCCAACGAGGGAGAGGATATCTGGGATAAGTCGTCAGCCGAGGGACCAGGGGGCCCGCATCTGGGGCGTCAGCAGGGCGTTGGCTTCCGCGTCGTCCAACACCTGTTCCCGGGCGGGGTCCCATCGGAGCGGTCGACCGAGTCGCATGGCCAGGTTGTTCAGGTGGCAGAGTGAGGCGGTGCGATGGGCGGTTTCCGCCGTGGCAAAGGGCGCTTGCCGCGACCTGACACACTCAAAGAAATTGCGTCGGTGGTCTGTCGTTCGACCAAGCTGGACGGTCGCTCCCTCGGTCGATTCCTGCAGCAGTTCCTTCGGCTCGGCCTCCAGGTCGCCGCCATGAATGTGGATAAAGATCCAACCACGATCCCCTTCAATCTTGAGTCCCCGAGTTCCCGACGACGCGCCGACAAGGCGTACCCCCTGCGGATAGAGATTCTCGAACTCGAAATCCATGATGGCGTCGTACAGCTCTCCCTGCAGCGCGGTCCCCTTGCCACGATACTCGATCGGCCCTGAGGCATCCGTTCCGAGCGCCAGTTGCGCGATGTCGATCACGTGGGCCCCGCGATCGGTCATTTCACCGCCGCCGTATCGCGAATTGAAGCGCCACCAGAAGTGGCATCGCTTTTCTTCGTAGGGGACTTGCTGGGTATGCCCGAGCCAAAAGTCGTAGTCAAAGCCATCCGGCACAGCCTCGGGCTTGACGGCTCGCTGACGAGTCCGCGCCTCGTTGTGGTGTGCTTCGTCGCAGGGGAGATGGATGCGAATCGTTCGCACCGTTCCCAAACGGCCATTCCGCACCAATTCACAGGCAAAGCGGATCTTGGAATTCGATCGCTCATGGCTGCCGCACTGAAGGATCCGGTCGTTCTGCCGCACGGCTTCGCAAATGGCCCGCCCCTCACCCACGGAGTTCGCCAGCGGCTTTTCACAATAGATATCCTTCCCGGCCCGTGCCGCGGCCACGGACACCAAGGCATGCCAGTGGTCAGGAGTCGTGACAAACACCGCGTCGATCGATGGATCGGCCAGCAACTCGCGGAAGTCCCGGTGCGTGCGGGGCTTGTCCTTGCCCGTTGCGGCCGACACCTTTTCTGCCGCAGCCTGAACGTGCTGCTCGTCCACGTCGCAGAGGGCCCGGATCTCGACGTCGGACTGCTGACTGAGCCAGTCCAAGTGGTGCGAGCCCATACCGCCGGTTCCAATCATCCCCAGCGTCAAGCGGTCACTGGGGCTCGTTTGTTGGCCTGCCCCCAAACAGACACGGGGGACAATCGAAGGAGCCGCCAGAGTGCCCCATGCGAGCGCGCGCACAAAGCGCCGCCGGGGGATCGCTGGCAAACTCGTCGCGTATCCTTGGGAACCACCAGCAGCCGCCGCCATCGGATCTCCCCCTCTATATTCTAGGATTGGTTCGAGCCATCATTCGAAACCGCATACTACCACATCTTTACCAGGGGTTGAATCATCGGCCCGCCTTCGGGTACGACCGACCGTGTGTCCCATCCCCTTCCCGATCGCGAAGGATCCGAACGGCTGGGCAGCTGGACGCAGGGGGCCCGCAATCGACTCTGCACCAGCTGGCCGGACTGGCCGGCAGGTCGCGAATCTTGGACCTCGGTACCCGATGGGGGCATGTTGGCTCTGATTCCCGGCGGGTGTTTCCTCGGGATCGAACCGGATTACCGAGACATGATGGAGGCACCCGACCTGGGATGGCGGCACGCGTGGCGGACCCGTTTGGCGGAGGCTGGCGCCCATCCCGATTCGTGCGCAGCGGAGTTTCTGGAGGCCGTTCACGGGGGTAGCCGCTCATGGTAGCCGTCTCGCTCCACGAGACGCAGCTGCGCGAGACGCTGCTCCACCAGAACGCCAAAGATTCGGATCGACGCGCCCAGTTGCTCATCTCGCGGAGCGAGATGGCTACTTTTGTGAACGGTTACACATACCCCGATCCGAACCGAAGGCCGCAGCCAATCCGTTGCCCCCAGGGCCGGGAACGTGTTTAGCGTGCTGGCATGCCGTTGAAGGTGGCCAGGAATCGAAAAGCACCCGACGTGAGTCGGGTGATACGTTCCGCCTTGACCTAACCTGGAGACCATACGTGATTCCAGCGGCCGAACCGTACGGGATCTATCCGTGCGCTCGTTGGCGAGGCCGCAATCGTCCGATGGCAGTCATCACGTCTTCCGGGGGGCGTTGATTTCGGCCTCGAGGGGCGTGAACCCATGGTTCGTCGCTCGCTCGGCCGAAGATGTCCCTCGGTGCCGACGTCCAGGTGAGGTGCGGAACGATCCCTCAACGGACGTTGGGGGCTTTCGTCCGCGTCGCCACTGCCATACTGCTGGCACGCTAAACACGTACGGCGTGCACCCCTGCCCTCTCCTCCGAACGCGGGGGAGAGGGTACGAACCGAGTTTGTGGAAGCGTTGACCGAGGAACGGAACATCGAAGGAGATTGCGAGTCCGTTGCAGGCTTTAGCGAACTGCCCGAGCCAAAAAATCGAGCAAATAGTCGATCTCTTCGAGATGGGTTCGAAAGCAGAGGACGGCCAGCCGCAACCAAACCTGTCCAGAAATCGTGGTCGATGAGACAAACACTCGCCCGTCTCGCTGAATCGTTTCAACCAATCGGCGGTTGAACTCGTTCGGGTCACCCTCGGTCGGGATAAATCGATAGATACAAACGGACAGCTCGGGCTGAGGGCCAACCTCAAAACCCAAGTCGCGGACGGCTGTATGGAACAATTGGCACAGCAGAAGCTTTTCCTTCAGCGCCGCGCGAAAGGGTTCCAGACCGACCATTCTTAAGGCCAACCACATCCGCAACCCCCGGAAATGTTTGGTGAGCTCGGGGGACAAGTCGGCCGGATTCAACTCCTCAGTAGCGCGGAGAGTGTCTTGCATATAGCTGGCCCGATAATGGTGGGCGCGATGCAGGGGCCCGACGTCCTGGACGAGGACTGCTCCCAGTCCGTAACTCAAGAACAGTCCTTTATGGGGATCAATGGCGATAGAATTGGCCCGTTCGATTCCCCGAAATTTTTCGCTCAGGATTCTGCCTTGATCGCCCCCATCCGCTGCGAGCAGAAAAAATCCTCCATACGCGGCGTCAACGTGCATCCAGATCCCCGTCTCGCTACAGATGCGTGCAATCTCGTCCAAGGGATCGATCGAACCGGTATCTGTCGTCCCGGCCGATGCGACAACAAGAAACGGCCGGAGCCCGTTGGCGCGATCGGTTTGGATTTGCTGTATCAAGTGAACTGGGTCGAGACGAAACGCGCCGTCCATCGGGACGAGCCGGACAATGCTCTCGGCCATTCCTCCGATCCGGATCGCTTTATGAACGCAGTGATGAACTTGTTCGGTTACATAAATGACAGCCCGATGGATTTCGGCGGCGCGAACCTTTTGCGCTTCGCGGGCCGTGGCCAATGCGATCAAGTTCGCCATCGACCCGCCGCTTGTCAAATTGCCCAAAGCCGTTGTGGGAAACCCGACGAGTTGGCACATCCATCGAATCAGATCGTGCTCGAGACGAACGGCTCCAGGTCCGGCAAAGAACATCCCGGCATACTGGTTCGTAATCGCCGCGAGATAATCACCCAATGCGGTTGGGACGATCCCACCACCTGGGATGTAGCCTAAGTGACCGCCGCTGGCGGGGTTCAGCCCGAATGCCAAGACCTTGTCACGCAACTCGACGAGAAGTGCATCGAGCGATCCCGGCGTTTCAGAGATCGGGAAATGCTGGGGTTGATTTTGCTCCAGGGCCTTGAATGCCGGTCCGCTTTCGAGATCGGCAACAAACTCGGCTGCAAAAACGCCGACCTGGCGGGTCCAGGTTTGAATGGTCTCGGGTCCGGGATCCAAGTCGCGAGAGTCGAGCTCCAACCGGCGAATCGACGCTCGCAGACTGTCGAGTGACCTGGGCGGTGTCGGGATCGAATCGGTCATTGCTTGGGCTCAAGTTGGATTCGATCCGTGAATTCATACATCGAGCTGCGTTGGATAAGTTCCAGTTCGAATGGCAATCCCGCCATGTTGATGTCAATTCCCGTTCCGCGCGTGGAACGCAGGAGCAAGACACGATGGGCTTCGGCCAAGTCTGCCGCATCAGGCCGTCGAGCTTCGAACGATGCCAACAGTGGACCGATGAACGCAGTCTCCCTTCCAAGAGCGGTGAACCGGCAGACGTCGACGTCGCGGGTAAGCCGATTCTCAGCCCAGCGCTGGACGTACTCTCGCGGAGTCATGGACAATCCTGTGGTTTCGGATCGGCCCGGCCGAAGCGATCTCTGCCTGGACGCATCGCCCTTATTGTAAGGCCGAGCCCCAGGCTCGTCTTTGTCAGACCAGGCGGATCCGAAGGAGAGCCTATCCGAATACCAGTAGTCACCTCACCCCACCCCTCCCCCTCTACTTGTTGGATTGGATCGAGCCATCATTCGAAACCGCATACTGCCACATCGTTACCAGGGGTTGAATCATCGGCCCGCCATCTGGTAGGACCGACCGTGTGTCCCATCCCCTTCCCGATCGCGAATTGTCCGAACTGCTGTTCCGCTGGACGCAGGGGGCGCGCAATCGACTGTACCGGCTGGCCGGACTGGCCGGCAGGTCGCGAATTCTGGACCTCGGTGCGGGATGGGGGTTTGTTGGCGAGGAACTGGCCGCTCGAACCGCGGCCGAGATTGTTTGCCTGGACCGGCTGCCCGACCCATTGAATCTGGCTCGACAACGCAGTGGCGGCCGGCTGCATGTCTGCGTTGCCGACGCGCATGCCCTACCCTTCCCGGACACCCATTTCGACCTGGTCATCACCCATTTCAGCTTTCTCTGGTTTGCTCATCCCGACGTAGTGGTCGGCGAGGTGTGTCGGGTCCTGACGTCAGGCGGGTGCTTCCTGGGGATCGAACCGGACTATGGAGGCCTGATGGAGGCACCGGACCTGGGATGGCGGCACGCGTGGCGGGCCCGTTTGGCGGAGGCTGGTGCCCATCCCGAGATTGGACGCCAGCTGCCAGGGCACTTTCGCCGCGCGGGGCTCGACGTACAGGTCTTGTTCTGTGATCGATACCAGGCACCCGATCCGCGCGCGGCGGACTTTCTGGCAGGCCTTCCCCCTGCGTCACGTCCCTCATCGGCCACCGTGCCAGAGACGCTGTTCCTGCCCCTGTGGCTGCTGCACGCCGTGAAGCGCCCGTCAGGCATTCCCTCGGGGTAGCAGCAGGAGTATCATCGACACCATGCAAAGAAACACGATCTGGATGTCGATGGGGTTGTGGGTGCTGGTCGGAATCCTGTCCACAAGGTCCTTTGGCCAGTCGGGTGATGGAGTCGACTCCAAGCGCCCGCGAGTCGGCTATGTCACCAACGGGATCGCTTCGTTCTGGGTGATTGCGGAAAAAGGTGCCCTGCAGGGAGGTAAAGATTTCCAGGCCGATGTGGAAGTCCGCATGCCACCGAACGGAGTGGAAGACCAGAAACGCATGGTCCAGGTCCTATTGGCCCAAGGCATCGACGGGATCGCCATCAGTCCGATCGATTCAGAAAATCAATTCGATCTCTTGGAGGAGATCGCTCGCCGTACCCGCCTGATCACGCAGGACTCCGACGCGCCCGAAAGCGACCGACTGTGCTATATCGGGATGGACAATTACGCCGCGGGGCGCCTGTGCGGCCAGTTGGTCAAGGAGGCCATCCCCGACGGGGGCGAGATCATGCTCTTTGTCGGACGACTGGGACAAGCCAATGCCCGGCTCCGCCGCCAGGGAATCATCGATGAAGTCTTGGGGCGCAGCAGCGATCCAACCCGATACGACGACCCCAACCGCGGCCCCCTGAGCGAAGGAAAGTACACGGTACTCGACACCCGTACGGACGGCTTCGACTTTAACAAGGCAAAGTCCCAGGCCCAGGATGCGATCTCACGTTACCCCAAGCTCCGCTGCATGGTTGGACTGTTCACCTACAATCCGCCCCTTATCCTGGAGGCGGTTCGGGATGCCGGAAAACTGGACCAGATCACGATTATCGGATTCGACGAGGATGAATCGACGCTTGACGCCATCGAGCAGGGGGAAGTGTATGGCACGGTCGTGCAGAACCCCTTTCGCTACGGCTACGAATCGGTCCGGATCCTGGCCGGCCTGGCGCGGAACGATCCATCGGTCGTGCCGAAGGACGGGTTTCTGAACATCGAGGCCAGGCAAATCCGCAAGGACAACGCCGCCAAATTCCGTAAGGAATTGCGGAAGCTGACCAGCGATACCCCCTGACGCCCAGGGCCAGGTTCACGCTCTACGTAGCAACCTGTATCTTGGGATTGCTCGCGGAATTTGCTTGAGCTGCCACGCGGGTATGCTATATTCTCAGGCAGGCAGGCCGGGTGTCGGGGCAACGTGCCCTTTGCCGGGACGCCGTGTTTCCATTTGCGTGAGCAGCCACTGGTGACGCCGAAATCCGTGGGCCGTTCCATCGGTTAAGGGCTGCATGCGCTTCTATTCCTGAGACCCCACAACGCACGTCGAGCCGGTCGACTCCGTGAACCGGCCGGGGTATCGTGGAGCAGGGTAGTGCGGTACCCGCAACCAGGCACTGTCGGCACTCGGCGTCTATCGACACCTTCGATTCCGTTTTTCCGGGGAGAGATTCTAATGACTTTGGACCGACGACTTTTCGGCATGGCGCTGGTATTCGCCCTATCCGCATCTGCTTGGGGCATCGACCCCATCATCAGTTCCAGCGACACCATTCTGGCCATTGCTCTCGATGGCAACAGCAGTTACCCCGCCGGCGAGGGGCCCAACTATCTGGTGGATAGCAACGCCAATACGAAATATCTGAACTTTGGGGGTGCCACAAGTGGCTTTATCGTAACCCTCAACGGGCCAGCGGCCATTGCCAACAGCTTCCAGCTGACGACGGCCAACGACGCGCCAGATCGTGATCCGACATCCTATGAGATCTACGGGACGAACGACCCGATCCAGAGTACGGACAACAGCACGGCCATGGGGGGCGAGGTCTGGACGCTGTTGGGCAGTGGCAATGTCAGTCTGCCGGCCACACGTCTGACCGACGGCCCCATCGTCTCCTTTACGAATGCGACCAGCTACCAGTCCTATCGGATGGTGTTTCCAACCCTGAATGGAGGACCCCTTTTCCAGGTCGCCGACGCCCAGCTCTTCGACCCGGGCATGGCGGAATTGCTCGACATGAGCGAGGCCAATTCGGTGCTCGCAACCAACCAGAATGGGAACAGCAGTTATCCCATGGGTGAGGGGCCGCGGTTTGCGATCGACAACAACGTCAACACCAAGTACCTGAACTTCGGTGGCGTGAATTCCGGATTCATCGTAGAGCCCGAAGGGGCCCATGCCGGCGAACCGGTGCGTGCCTTTGCCTTCACAACGGCAAACGACGAACCGAATCGCGACCCGATTGGATGGGAGCTCTATGGCACGGACGATCCGGTGACAAGCCCCGACAACAGCACGGGGAGTTCCGAGAGCTGGACGCTGATTGACAGCGGCTCCATGAACGACCTGGAGATGCCCATGGCCCGCACGGCGCAGGGTACTTCCGTCGCCGTGGATAACAATGTCGCGTATGATTCGTATCGCATGGTGTTTCCGACCCGACGGGGCAGCGCCAACAGTATTCAGTTTTCGGGTGTCCAGTTCTTCAATGCCGTTCCGGAGCCGGTTGCCATGGCAAGCGTCTTGGCAGGCATGGCGCTGTTGGTATTCAACCGGCGCCGGCGCCTGGTCTGAGCCAGGTCTCGGCACGGTAAGCAGCCTCGGTCGGCGCTCCGGCGAGACCGAGGTCTGCACGCAGATCGTGCGCTTCGGAATCGTGGTTGCGTTCCCCGAGCCTGGGGAGCGTCCGATGAAGGCGAGGCACGCTAGGTCGCGGACGGATCGAAAGACGATTCGCTCGAAGTGGGGGGCTCGACGTCGAAGGGCGAGCTGAGGTCCAGGTCGGTTGTGCCCTGGTCGCCGTTTGCCGCGTCGGTCGGCTCGTCCGCCGAGCCCATCGGCATTTCTGCCGCATCCGTGGGCACCTGGGAGGCCTCCGTCGGTACGTCGGTCGCTTCTGTCGGCGTGTCTGCCGCTTCCGTCGGCTCGGCGTCCGCTTCGGATGGCTCGGCCGGCAGATGCGATCCGCTGGCATCCAGGGGTCGGGGCTGCAGCGGCGATTCGATGGTGCGGGGCGTCTCGATTCCGATCTCCGCTCGGACGTCGGCCTCGGTCGCCGGATCGATGATCGAACCGACGCGTCCGTGAACCATGTCCGTCCGCGGCCTCCGACCGCCGTACGCCGCGTAGTATTCGTCGAAACAGTCCTGGCACATGGCACACCCGCATAGCGTGAGAAGCGGCAGTGCCAGCATCAGGTGATCACGAGGAGAAGCGAAGACACGGCGTATCATGGCAGCCAGCCTGTTCGAAGAGGGGCCTGGTGTGCAAGCAGGTTCGTCTTCCCACACCGAGGCAGGCTTGGTATCGAACGCGCGCAGCCTGTGACTTGAGCCCAATCGGCAAAGTCAGCGCAGCTTACCGCATCAGCGATCGATATCCCGTGTGGCAGCCACGATGCGCGCATCAAAATAGTTGCTGGCCATACCGCCATCGATGACGATCGACTGGGCGTTGACCCCGCTGGACCTGGGGCTGAGCAGGAAGGCGGCGACGTTGGCGACTTCCTCGGTGGTAATGGCCTTCTTTCGCAACACGGCCATTTCCGCGAACAGATACGAATCGACATATCCCGGGATGCCGGCGGAAGAGGATGTCTTCAATAGGCCGGGTGCTACGGCATTGAATCTCACGCAGGAAAACTCGCTGAACGACTTGGCAAGGAAGACGAGGCACGAATCCAGGGCCGCCTTGATGGGCCCCATGAATCCGTAATTGGCACTGGCCATCCGGGTCGTGGAGATCGAGGTCGCAACCACCGACGCATTGGGGTCGAGCAGTGGTCGGAGCTGGTTGGACACCCTCAGCAAGGAATAGCAGGAGACATCGATCGACCTCAGGAACTGGGATTTGGTCGTTTCATGGAAGGGGACGACCCGTTCCCCATAGTCTGCGAAGGCAATGGAGTGCACGAGACCGTGCAGGACCGTTGTTTCTCGGGCCACCGCATCGGGCAATTGTTCGAGGTGTGATTCCTCTTCTACGTCGCAGATCAGCACGGGACGATCGCCGAGCCAGGAGGCCACCTTGGCACGTCGTTCGGCACTGCGCACGCTATAGAGGACTCGGGCGCCGCATTGTTCCAAGACCTGGCCCACGTGGTAGGCAACGCTCTTCTTGTTGGCGACCCCCATGACCAGGATCGCCTTATCCCGCAGTTGGAGAAAGTCATTCGTCATGGCGTGGTCTCCGGGGGCGACGCATTGCGGCTCACCCAGGTGCAACGGAATTCCAGGCTTGCGGCCAGCTTTTCCCTCACGCGGATCTGGGCGGACATCATGAAGGCACCGGCAACCTCGTCTCGAAGGTCTACGACGATGTCAATCGTATCTCCCGGTCGCACGAGCTGTTTGAACTTCACGTCGTGCATGCGTGATACGACCGGGAGGTGCGACGCGGATGGGGGCTCGTGCGGACGGGCCATCAGCAAGGCACCGGCCTGCAGTCCTGCTTCACACAAGATGACCCCTGGCACCACCGGATTTCCAGGGAAATGCCCTTGAAGAAAGACATCCTCCTCGCGAAACGTCCGGCGGGCATGCAGTTGACGTTCTGACTGGGAGACGATCTCATCGACCAGCAGCATGGGTGGCCGATGAGGAATCAACGTACGCGGATCAGGCATGGGATGGTCGTCAGCGAGTCGGCGGGTCAGGGACGAACCGGGACGGTCCGCGAGGGGGTGGCCGGCGCACGTTCGCGCGACAGTAAATAGGCGTCGACATCGTTGGCCACGATGACGCCGTAATTCATGGCACCCAACCAACCGGACATGATGATCCCCACGCTGCCGGCATGATAGAGCCCCGCCACCTGCTGGGGAAGTCCGCGACTGACGGCCAGACCTTCGAATTTGGTGCCGAAGCTGGCCCCCTGCCAGTGCTGCGTGTAATGCTGGAAGGTCCGGGGGGTCGCCGCCTCGACATGGTCGATTCGCTCGCGAATGTTCGGCACGTAGGTTTCCACGGCATCGAGCGTCTGCTCGATGAGGTCTTGTTTCGCCACCGCATAGGCTGCTTCGGACAACCGTGACCAGTCCTCGTGGTGTGCATTGGTGCTGGAGACGATCACGCACCGCGGCGGCGCGTCGGGTCGCGTCCGGGGATAGTAGAAGGAATAGGTGCGGCTGGTGATGTCGCGGCTCAACAGCAGTTCGGTGCGGAATTCCTGGGCGGTAGAGCTGAACAGCAGGTCCCCTGTGGATTCCGGGATGGACTCCCCGGGCTTCAGCCCCATATAGACTTGGGTACTGGAATTGTTCAACCGAACGGCCAGCGCACGCTCCAGGAAATCGCGATCGAAGTGACAACTTTCTGTCATCTGCAGGATGGTCGCCTTGAGATTGGCATTGGAGATCACGGCCTCAGCGGCGATGGGCCGGCCATTGACCCAGACGCCGCGGACGCGCCGATCCTCGACTTCGAGGCGTTCCACGTTGGTCCGAATCCGCACATCGACCCTTTGGCGGCGCAGTTCCTCATCCATCCAGCCGATCAACCGTTCCGTTCCTCCCTGAAACGTGTAGACTCCCTTCGCCATGAAATTCGAGAATACAATCCCATAGGAGATCGCCGGGTCCTCCAGGGTCGACCCGTTGGCATAGACAATCGGCTCCATCAGCAGCCGCACAACATCATCACGGCCGGGGAAAAAGCGATCGAAGAGCTGCCGCGTCGTGGTGGACTGATCGTCATAGAAGTTCATTTTCCGCACGGTGTCGAAAAAGGACTCTACCGTCGGCAGTGGCACGCCGAATTGCGTAGTCAATAGGCGAGTAAAGTCGCTGCGATCGTAACGCGTTGTCAAAGAGAACATGGGGTTGTCAAACCGCATCTGTCGCAGCGGGACGATCGCATCGGCGATCTGATCGGTCCAATAGCGGCGGCAGCTCTTCACCATGCCATGCGGGAAGCCGTGCAGGGAGATGTCGAAGATGTGCCCCCCTGGCCGGCGGAACCAGGTGGCCATGCCGCCCAGCTTGTAATGCTGCTCGAGCAGCAGGACGGACCGTCCCAGCCTGGCCAGCACATGAGCGGCGGTCAGTCCCCCCAGCCCGCTGCCAATCACAATCACGTCGTATCGGTCTCGAGCACCCTGGAGGAAGTCACGTGGCATGGTGGGTGCCCCTACACCAGGGAACTTCGCAGAATGCGGGAATTGGCAATGTAAACCCCGCTGAGAATGGTACCGACAATCCCCACCATCCCCTGATCGGTGCCGCAAATGAACAGATTCTGAAGGTGCGTGGAGCCGTCGAACCGTTTGCTCGTCGCGCCGTACACCGCGCCGTTGGCGTGCCAGGTGAACCGATGGATGGTCGTGGGGGTAAACAGATCGGTATCGATTACGTGTCGGCGAAAGTCGGGTATGAACCGGACCGCGGACGCAACTCCTTGATCATACCAGGTCAGCTTGGCCAATTGATACGCGTCCGGCGACAATTCGCGCCAGCGCTGGTAATCGGCGAGCAGCGTCAGCCGAATGACCCCTTCGGGGACGCGAGCCGCATCCGCTTCGGTCTCATAGAGGTAGTTGTTGGGGGAACAAATCACCCCGGTGCGCGCATCGCAGAGGTCAGCCTGGGGCCTCTGCCAGTGAAACGTTTCCGAATCATTGAAGAAGAGAACCGTGTGCCGGAAGCCCGCCTGGTCCGGCTGGCAGTCCAGGATCGAGACCGATTCCGTAAACGACAGCTGCCCCACGGTTCGGGGATCGACCGTCGTACCGTCGTCGCACATCCGCATCGTTTCGACCCATCCCGCGGAGGACAGTACGTTCTGGCATTCCAGCTCGGTTCCGTCGTCGAGCACCACGCCTCGCACGCGCTGGTTCTCGACATGCAACCGTGCCACGCCCGATCGGAGCTTCAGTTCCCCTCCCAGTTCTCGATATCGCCGGACCAGGTTCTTCAGAATGAGCCGGACTCCCATGACGGGTCGGGCGAAGCCCTCCAGAAAGATGCTGCGAAACATGATACAAAACTGTCCGAGGTCCATATCGTGTTCGCGGGGGTTGCCATACCACATCAGGGGGCACAGCAGCATTTCGATCAGCAGCGGATCTCGCAGGTGGTCCGCCAGGAAATCCCGGGCCGATGTCTCGAACGGAAGTCCCGCCAGCTCATCGTAATCGGCCAGGTCCTTCAGGAGCGAACGAAAGCGGGTCCGTTCGCGTGGAAAGGTCTGGTCCACCTGGGATAACAGCAGGTCAATTCCGTTGCCGAAGCGAAGTTCGACACCGGGAAAACGGATGGCGGATTCCCGCTGGGGCACCAGGGCAAAGTCTTCGCGGCGGAATCGCAGCTGCTTCAGCAGCTGCGGCAGCGGCCCCTTTCGCGAACCCCGTGGCACGTAGTTCGTGACGGCATGCAGGCCCACATCGTAGTCTCGGTTCCGCAGTCGGTAGAACGAGTTCAGGCCGCCGATCGTGGTGTGCCGCTCCAGAATGCAGACGCGCTGATTGTAATACGCCAGCCGAATCCCTGCGGCCAAGCCCGACATGCCCGCGCCAATGATCAACGTGTCGTACATGGCACAGCGCTTCCGCTTCCCCGGATTCCGTTGGGGAAGACGGCAGAGTGAAGGTTGGCCCCCTGGCAGCTAGGCCACCACCCGTTCGATATCCTTCATGTGCGGGATCAGGTATTCCACGGTGCTCTCAATGCTCGCCAGTTTCGGATAGTCTTCCTCTGGAATTTGAATGCGATAGCGCTTTCGAAGTTCCATGACAATATCCAGGAAATCCATGCTGTCGAGCTCCAGCTGGTCCCGCAAGGCACCTTCGTTCTGCAAGCCAGACAGGTCTTCGTCCGGGACGATATCCTTCAGAATGTCGATGACGGAGTCTCGAATCTCAAGCGGTGTCATGAACCGTCTCCTCCCATATTTCGGCGGGACCGCCCTGCCGACCATTGCGTCTCGCTGCTGCGGGCGGCCCGCGGCACCATGCTTCACGGTCGCTTGACGATCAAGACCGAGTTGATTCCCAGCATGCCAAAGGAATTGTTCAGGATATAGTCGACTTGTTCCGCCTCGCGGGGTTGGTTGATGACCAGGCCCGAAAGCTCGCAGTCCGGATCGAGGTCTTCGACATTGATGGTGGCATGGACCATGCGATCGCGGAAGGCCCCCAAGTTGCCGGCGAGTTCCAGCGCGCCCGCGGCACCCATGGCATGACCGATAAAACTCTTCGTGTTATTGAACTGCGTTCGGGCCGACTTCGAGAACACCTGTCGCAGCGCCTGGCATTCCTGCGCGTCGCCGCTGGTTGTCCCGGTGGCGTGGGTACTGACGATATCAATCTGTTCGGGGGCGAGCCCGGCGCGAAAGAGGGCCTGTCCGATGCATTGCGCCTGGCGTTCCGGATTGGGCATGACGAAGTCGGTGGCATCGGTATTCAGGGCGTAACCGACGATTTCGGCGTAGATGGGCGCGTCGCGGGCCACGGCGTCCTCCCAGCGTTCCAGAATGAACAGTGCGCCCCCTTCTGCCACGACAATGCCGTTCCGCGCGCGATCGAAGGGGCGTGAGGCCTTGGTCGCATCGGAGTGCTCGGCCAGCGCCCCTTGACTCTTGAAACCCGCAAAGATCCCAAACGTGTGAATGCTCTCGGAAACGCCTCCCGCGATCGCCACGTCGCATTCGTCCAGGGTCAGCATCTGAACGCCCTGAATCAGGCCGGCATTCCCGGCGGCGCAGGCGGCCCCGACGGTGTAATGAGGCCCCGTGATCCCCATGTTCAGGGCAATTTCTCCCGCAGGATTGTTGGCCACGGTCCGCGGGTTGTGGTGGTGCGACCAATAGGTGGTGTCGTAATTGTAGCCACGGATCTCGTGGATCTCGCGTTCGGTCTCCACGTTGCCATGTTCGGTGACCCCGATGTAGATGCCCACTCGGGCCTTGTCGAGGGCATCCCAGGGCAAACCGGCATCGCGAACGGCCTCTTGCGCACAGAAGATGCCCACCGAACCTGCGCGGGTACCGCGCCGGACATCGCGGCGGGCCTGGTGGCGAAAGGGATCGAAGTCACAAACGCCTGCCAGGGTCGGTCCGAAGTAGCGAATCTCATAGGGGCGCACGCCACTTTGCCCCGCCAAGAGATTCTCGCGGAACTCGTGAAGCGAATTCCCGTTGGGGGACGCGACTCCTACGCCGGTTATCGCCACGCGCGCCATCTGCGGCCGACGACCATGCGGAACATTCGCAATCATACGACAGGCCGGGGCGATGAAGGTGAGCGGCTTCGAGCAGTTTTCACGGCGGCACCTTGAATGAACCTCGGTAAGTCAAGCCGGGACCGCACTTCGCCGGGCTCCCGAAGGTCGCCCTGGCGAATTGGCCATGCCGCCGTCCCTGATCAACGAGCCATTGATCGTAGCCATTGCCCAAACGGTCGGCAAGGCAGCGGCGCAGAGACCCGTGATTCCGGGCCGATTTCAGGTACGGCGGTCGAATGACCCATCGCTCGCGAGCCGCCTGATTCCTTCCGCCGTGGAGATTTGGGGCTGGTAGCCGAAATCGCGGCGTGCGGCGGTAATATCGAAATAATGGGATCGTGCGAGCTGTGCTGCCAGGAAACGCGTCATCCTGGGCTCGGAGGTCCGCCTCCCGGCCCAATAGGCCAGCTCCATCAGGGCACCCACGCGCCAGGCCATTTCGAAGGAGATGGCTCGGCGCACCGGGGGCAGTCCGGCAGCGACCAGTAACTCGTCGATCCAGGTCCACAAACGCACTGGCTCACCCTGGCTGATATAGTACGCCTTGCCCCCGCAGGCGCCCTGCCCCACAAGGGCATCGGCTGCCTGCAGGTGGGCCCGGGCGGCATCGTCCACGAAAACGTTATCGACGAGGTTCGAGCCGTCCCCAATGCGGATCAGTCGGCCAGATCGGGCGCGTTCCAACAGCCGTGGGATCAGGTGCCGATCGCGAGGACCCCAGATCAGATGCGGACGCAGGGCACATGTCGCAAGTCCACCGGTCCCGTGGGCCGCCAGGACCGCCTGCTCTGCCAGCGCCTTGGTGTGCGAGTACGCGCAGAGCCACCTCCGGGGGTATGGTGCCGACTCGCTCACCGCACACTGATCGCGACCATCAAATGTCACACTTGGGCTGCTGGTGTACACCAGACTGCCAACGCCGTTGGTCTGGCTGGCTGCCACGAGGTCCCGCGTCGCCTGGGTGTTGACATGATAGAAGTCTCGCCAACGTCCCCAGATGCCGGCGATCGCCGCCGTATGGAAGACGACGTCGACTCCCCGGGTCACGGCGGCGGCAATCCCATCGAGGCGCAGGTCGCCGATCGCCAGTTCCGCACCGATCCGACGCAGGTGGTCGTCTTCCCTGCGGACCAAGACACGCACACAATCGCCACGGCCGAGCAACTGCTCCACCAGGCAGCGTCCCAGGAATCCGTTCGCTCCGGTCACCAAGGCATGCATGACAAAGGGGATTCGGCCGTAGTTGACCCGAGTAGGGCGATTGCCGAGTCCAGCTTACCGTTTATGGAAGCGGCCAACCGGCAGGGACAGGTCTCGTCGGCAGGAGAAAAGGACCGACCGACTCAATCTGAGGGGTTACCCCCACATCAAGCATGGACAACGGACTAGGGGCTCGGCAGCCGCTGGGAATCCCGAGTACCCAAATCGCTCCACACTGCCGGATCGGTGTCATCCGTGTAGAACTGGACCGAATCATCGCAGAGTACTGCGTGTACCCCGCCGGCGTGTGCACTGCTCATACCAAATTGCAGAGCCTGGCATTCCGGAGAAAAAGGATTCTGACAAAGCGTTTGGGATGGTCGCCCCTGGGCGAAATTTGGCGGAATTCCGGTGGAGACCATCCCCTCCGAAAAGTCGTTGTCGATGTCGATATCGTCGCTGCCGATCGCCCAGTGGTCGTTCCGATTCCCGAATGGGTTCTCGCGAATTCGTCCCACGCGGTCCTGTTCCACGACATCGTGCAGCACTTCGCCAACCAGGATTGTCTTGGATGTGCCATCCTTCACATTTCGGACACGAATCGGGCTGACGGCGTAGGTTCGCCCGTCCGCCGCGGCCACATCGGGCTTGGCGACAACGATGATCACTCCGTCCTGGACCTTCTCCGGTTTCATCCGCCGATTGATGATTCCAATATCGATGGCATTTTGCGTCGTCAGTAGACCCGACGCACCACCGCAATACGAAGCGGGCGATCGCGAGATGACGTGCCAACTATCGGACGAAACGTCGTACTGTCCCGTCGGTAGTCCGGCCGAAGGGCAGCGATACACGGAAATGGGTGTCTCGCAGGCGATCACGTTTTCGTAGGGATACCCCAACGGGTGCGAGTAGGGGCCGGGATGTGCCCATTGGTAATTGTGGTTCCCGGCCTCGCCGATCTTCAGCAGATTCCGAAGCGAAGTTTCTTCCATATAGGGAAGGATGAAGGCGGTCCACATCGAGCCTTCCGACAAGTTCGCCCCCACGGGATACCGCTTGAGGGCATCATGAAACATGATGACCGCCAGGCCCGTCTGCCGAATGTTGTTGGAGCAGGCGGATCGGCGAGCTGCTTCCCGCGCTGCCTGAACGGCTGGCAGCAGCAATGCGACGAGCACCCCGATGATGGCGATCACGACCAGCAGCTCGACCAGGGTAAACGCCATCATCGTGTGGCGGGTCCGTGGACTGCCGCAGGTGGAAAACTCTGACCGGCATCGCGGGGCATTTGATCTTTGGAACAAACGATGAATCCGCTACAGGACGCCTGTTATCCCCCCCTAGTCGCGAGTATAGCGTGTGCGACCGAAAGGTCAACAAGGGGCGTTCCCGGGCCGTTGGGACTCGCCCACCGACCCGACTGGCGTTCACGCCGACGGATGTCGAGGGAGACCCAGCATGGCCCGTACCCAGGGACCGAGCGTTTCGCGAAGGATCTTGGCATTGTGGCGAGCGTCGACCGGCATGGTGCGGCACAACAGGATCCGATCGCCGGGGATCATGGCCGTTCGAGGATGGCTCGCTGCACGTCGCGCAAGCTCGGACAAGAGCCGCACTTTCCGGGCTCGCGCTGTGGGCCAGCACTCAGGCCATGGTTCGCACACCAGGACCGGAACCTGTTGTCCGTATTCTCCCAATCCCACGAGTGCCGTGCGGTAAATCTGAGGGTGCTGATTGAGAATGGCTTCGCAGGGGATCGTATAGAGGGTCTCCTGCGGTGTCACAACGCGGTGGGCCTTGCGTCCGCAAAACCAGAATCGCTCGTCTTCGTCCAGGTACCCCACGTCCCCCATGCGATGCCACAGGACATCCCCGTCCCGGATCTTGTGAAGCCGGTTGGCGTCGGCACAGGACACGTACGCGGGAGTGACTTGGGGCCCACGGACAATCAGCTCACCAATCGCACCCGCCGGCAGTTGGCATGCCGCGTTCATCTGGGCAATCGGGCCATCCGAAATGCCGATGATCTTCCACTGAATTTCCGGAAAGCGGCGGCCGACGCACGTCCCGGCACCGTCGGCGCTGCGCGCTGCCGTTTCATCCAGGACTTCATCCGCGGAGATGGATGCCACGGGAAGCGCCTCGGTGGCGCCGTAGGGAGTGAACATCTGGCTCGACTTGGGCATCACGTGGCGCATCCGCCGCAGGATATGGGTTGCCACGGGTGCGCCGGCCGCGTGGATGGAACTCAGCGACGGCAGAGTGATGTTCTCGGCTTCGCAATAGCGACCGATACGATTCCAAACCGCGGGGGAGGCAAAGGAATGGCTGATCCGCAGATCCCGGATCATCCGCACCAGTCGTCTGGGAACCGCCTGAGCCGGCCGCGTCACGAGCATGTCCGCCAGTACCGTGGTCACTCCCATGTTGGCGTTGAAGAGCGCAAACAAGGGGAAGCAGGCCAGGTTCAGCGCACCTGGCCGGAAGTCGTACTGTGCCTGTACCTGTCGGATCTGGGATTCGAAATTGGCATGTGTAAACAGCACCCCCTTGGCCGGGCCGGTGCTGCCGGAGGTAAAGATAATTGCGGCGGGGTCCTCGGATCGCAGCGCGACCGGCCGAAAGGCTGGATTCGGCCGCGTCCGCATCGCGTGAAGGGTCGTGCCTGGCCAGCCCCGGCCAACTACGACCTGCATCCGGGCCTTGGGAAACCGCTTGCGATGCCACCAGCGAACCGCATGGGCCGCGGCGACCCCCACGAAACCGTCCGGCTCTACCTGGGCGAGGCAGTCCAGCATCCGCCCGAGCCCCAGGCCTGGATCGACCAGAACGACCGCGGCACCCGTCCGCAGGATGGCAAACACCAGGGTCAAGAAGTCCCTGCTGAAGGGGACCAGCAACGCGATTCGATCGCCAGGCTCCATCCCCAGGGCCTGCAGTCCCGACGAGATCCGGTCGATGTCGGCCCCTAGTTCCGCAAACGTGACGTGTTCGTAATGGTACGCCGTGGACCAACGCTTCCGGTGCGGCGTGATCACGGCGGATTGATTCGACCAAGCCTCCCACGAACGATAGATGCCCGGTGGCAAGGCCACATCCGACTGCAGTGCCAACCGTTCGGAAATGCAGGATCCCACCATGCTCTAACCACCGCTGGGGAAAACGTGCCGGCTGCCCGTTTCTGCCGTGTCAATGGTGAAGGCATGGAGCTCCTTGCGATCGGAGTCCAGCACCAGGACCTTGGCCCCCACCAGTCGCTCGCCACAGCAATCTCCCCGGTTCCAGATGCGCAGGCTCCCGATGGGGACCTTTGAACCCAGATCGAGCTCCCACCAGGGATTGGCTTCCAGCGCGGTATGCGTGACGGAGTTCCCATTGAAGTTGGCATCCGTCTTACCGTCCGCAGCCCGCTGTGCTTCCCCCAGAAAACCCGTACTGGACTGACTTGCCAGTCCTTCGACCTGCAGGGGAGTTCCGGTAGTTGCCTCGAAGACCTCAACTTCCGCGAGCTGCAGGTATTTGTCCGTACCGGGCAACTCCACTCGAATGTACTGTGCCGTCGCGAAGGCAGGAGCCGTGATCGTGGCGGGGACTTCCGCCCCTGCCTCCGTGAAGGACAACGGCTTGAACGTGGCGGCTCCCATGATCATGGCGCTTGGCAGTAGCGTCTTGAGACGGGCAATTCCCTCATCGGAGATCTGCGACTGCCAGACATACAGCTGCTTCAGCGACTTCAACTGGCCGAGCGCTTCGATGCCACCGTCGGACACCTTGGTCCCGTACAGATTGAGATACTCCAGATTCGCCAGGGGCGCCAGGTGGACGAGCCCCGCATCGCCGATGCCCGTACGCTCCAGATGCAGACGGGTAAGCTGGGTCAACGGCGCGACGTGCCGAAGCATCTCGTCCGTCAGGTTGGTTCCCTGCAAGGAGAGCCAGCGGAGGGCAGGGATCTCCGTCAGGCTCGCAAGGGCCTCATCGGTCACAGGGGTCGGAGCCAGATGGAAGGAGACTTCATTCCAATCCACATCGGCCGCAATCCTCCGGACGTGACCGCCCGACTTTTCGATCGCTGCGACCGCGGCGGCTTCATCCGCTTTAGTCGCTGCCACGGAAAGCGGAAACATCAAAATGAAACGCACGACGAAGCAGATGCGGTACGACATAGGGATACTCCCGATGCGGTCCGTCCCCAGCAGGAATCGAACCGCCCTTTCCGCCTGAACCGATGCGAGGACCATTCCGGAAGGCAAACCGAGTGAGCGCTTTGGGCTCCAGGCCCATGATAGCTCCTGGAACGGACGGGGTCGAACTGCCCCGCGGCATCTGGGATGCTGCATCGGACCATGTTACAGTTTGTTCCAGCGAGGAAGTCCCCGGAATTCTGGTATGAACGACTCCCCGATGATGCGTCAGTACCACCAGGCCAAGGGCCAATGTGGGGATGCGCTGTTGCTCTTCCGCATGGGGGATTTCTATGAGCTTTTCTTTGAAGACGCCAGGAGTGCGGCGGAGGCCCTGGGGCTCGCGCTCACGAGCCGCGACAAGGGGCAAGACGCCGTGCCCATGGCCGGTTTTCCTCACCACCAGCTGGACAGCTACCTGTCCAGGTTGATCCAGGCCGGTTTTCGCGTGGCCATCTGCGACCAGGTGGAAGACGCCAAACTGGCGAAGGGGTTAGTCAAGCGGGAAGTCACGCGATTGGTGACACCCGGCACCTTGACCGAAGAGGCGCTGCTGGATCCCAAGGAACCCAATTTCTTGGCAGCCGTGCTCTTGGAAACCCGCCGCCCGCAGACGGCCGCGCCGGTCTTGGGCCTGGCCTGGATCGACGTTTCCACAGGGCAGTTTCGAGCAACGACGGTCACCCCGAATCGATTACTCGATGAACTGTGTCGCATCCGGCCATCGGAATGCCTGGTCAGCGACGAGGACGCGGTCCTTCGCGAATCCTTGGAAGAACATTTCACGGTCACATGCCGACCCGGGTGGACGTGGTCACGTGACCAGGGCCGCAAGGTGCTGAACGATCATTTTCGCACGTGGTCGATGGAAGGGTTTGGGTTCGGTCCCGAAGACGAAATCGCCCTCATCTCGGCCGGCGCCATTGTGACGTACCTTCAGGAAACACAGCGGGCATCGTTGGAACATGTGACCAGCCTGGTGCCCTATCGGCCCTCGGCAACGCTGCAAGTGGACCACGCCACGCGGTACAGTCTGGAATTGAATCGGACGATGAGGGAGGGGTCCCGTCAAGGCTCGCTCATCGGCATGCTCGACCGCACCGTAACCGCCCCTGGCGCTCGGCTTCTGAGTGACTGGTTGGCCACGCCGCTCCTCGACATTCCCAGTATCGAAGCGCGGCACGACGCGATCGAAGAGCTTCTGCTAGGGCACGAGCAGATCGATGCCGTGCGGCGGGAACTGCGGTCGACATTCGATCTGCAGCGGCTTGCGACTCGTGTGGCGACCGGTCGGGCCACACCCCGCGATCTGGAATGCGTGGGACGGACCCTGGCCCAATTGCCCGCCCTGAAGAACTTACTGATCCACTGCCGTTGCCAGTGGCTGGTGGAAACCGGCAACCAGATCGATCCCTGCCAGACGATCCACGGCGAGTTGATCGCTGCGCTCGTCGACGGCTGCCCACTCACGGCCACCGACGGCGGAATCATTCGGCCGGGGTATCACGCCGGGCTGGATGACCTGCGGGAACTCGCCCGGGGAGGCAAGCAATGGATTGCCGAGTATCAGGCCCAGCAGCAGGAGCGGACTGGTATCGGCAGCCTCAAGGTCGGGTTCAACAAGGTCTTTGGCTTCTATCTGGAAGTTACGAACGCCCATCGCGACAAGATCCCCACCGACTACATTCGCAAGCAGACGCTGAAGAACGCCGAGCGATACATCACACCGGAACTGAAGGAGTATGAAGAGCGAGTCCTTTCGGCCGAGGAAAAGTCGAAGGAGCTGGAGTACGAGTTGTTCTGCCAGCTGCGCCAGAAGGTCCATGCCGCCGCCGGACGCTTGGCGCGATCCGCCGAAGGACTGGCGAGGCTGGATGTGGTAACGGCGCTGGCGGACCTGGCCCGACGACAGAACTACTGCCGGCCAACCTTCACGGATTCCCCCATCCTGGCGATCTCCGAAGGGCGTCATCCGGTTCTCGAGCTGTCCGTGCCCGCCGGGACACTCGTTCCCAACGATGTGCATGCCGGCGGGGAACACGGCCGAGTCCTGCTCATCACGGGACCCAACATGGCGGGCAAGAGCACCTTCATCCGCCAGGTTGCCTTGATCCAGATCATGGCCCAAATGGGAAGTTTCGTCCCTGCGGCTTCGGTCACTATGGGAGTTGCTGACCGCGTCTTTGCCCGCGTGGGCGCCAGCGACGAGCTGGCCCGGGGGATGAGCACGTTCATGGTGGAAATGACGGAGACGGCCCGGATCCTGAACACAGCCACCCCGCGCAGCCTCGTGATCCTGGACGAAATCGGCCGCGGCACCAGTACCTACGATGGCATCTCCCTGGCCTGGTCCATCGTCGAATACCTGCACGATCGCATCGGATGTCGCGTCCTGTTTGCAACCCACTTCCATGAACTGACCGAACTGGAAAAGCCGCTCGAATCCGTGCGAAATTGGAACGTCGCGGTACGCGAGTGGGAAAACGAAATCGTATTCCTTTACAAGATCGTGCCTGGCGCCGCCGACAAGAGCTATGGCATCCACGTCGCACGCCTGGCGGGAGTCCCAGCGGCCGTGCATCGCCGCGCCCAGGAAATCCTCACCGAACTCGAATCCGACGCCGACCATTCCGGTGAAAAACGAAAACGACCCCATGCACCCGCGGCCGGGACCCGGGACATTCAGCGAATGCTCTTCTCTTTTTCCGAACACCCATTGCTGGATGAAATCCGTACCTTGCGGGTGGATGAAACGACCCCCATCGAGGCCTTGCAGCGGATCCAGAGCTGGCAGGAGACACTGGCAGACAAACGGGCCGCGGCCTTCCCGAAATGACCTCGCTCGCAAACCCCGTCAATGCAGCGACCGTCAGCGGGCCCTGACCGACCGACGCTGGGCCACGCGCTGGAATAGTTCATCGGAGATCACCCCCAGCAGCAGCACCAAGCCGATGATGGCGAACTCGAGCGTCGTGGGAATTCCCAACATGTTGATCGAGTTGTACAGCAGCTGCATAATGGCCGCACCGAACAAGACGCCCACGATAGTGACTTCCCCTCCCCGCAAGCTGCAGCCACCCAAAACGGCCCCGGCAATCGCATACAGTTCGTAGAAATTTCCAAAGCTGTCGGGCTGGATGGAATTGGATTCGAGCGCGAACAGCACCCCGCCGATGCCCGCGATCAAGGAGCACAGGGCATAGGCCACCACCAGGACGCGCGCGGTGCGAATGCCGCTGTAGCGCGCCGCCTGCTCGTTCCCCCCCACCGCCAGAAGGTATCGGCCATAGACCGACCGATGAAGAAATACCGCGCAGGCAATCGCCAGAAGAAGGCAGAATACGGCCACGACCGGCAGGTGGAATTCTCCCAGGATGGGCCAGCTGCCGAGCGACAGCTGACCGGTGGCCAGTTGCCGCAGCCCAGGAAAGTCTCGGCGGAAGCCCTGCGTCGCATCGCCAGTGATCCAGCGAGCGGCCCCGCGATAGATCAGCAGGCCGCACAGCGTCACGACAAACGGCTGCAATCGCAGCCGAGCCACGAGGAGTCCGTGCAGCAACCCGATCCCCAGGGACAGCCCCACAACAAATACCAGGGAAGGAATGAGTCCCCAGTGGCGTTCGACCAGCAGAAAGGGGAGGAGCGACGCCACCAGTCCGACGACCGACCCGATCGAGAGATCGATCCCGCCGGTCACGATCACCAGCGTGGCTCCCAGAGACAGGATGCCGAACAGGGCCGATCGCTGGATGACATTCTCCAGGTTATATGCCTGCAGAAAACTGCGGTTGAGGAGCGCGGTGACCACAAAGACCACCGCAAAGAGTGCCACGATGCCTAGACTCTTCCGCATGGTCATTCCGCCTTCCCGCCCGTGGCGAGTACCATGATTTCTTGTTCCGTCAGGGAATTCCGTGTCAGTTCCCCTGCGAGACGTCCCTCGTGCATCACGAGTACGCGGTCTGCCAGCGCAAGGACCTCTTCCATTTCGTTGCTGGCGAACAGGATCGCCATTCCATTCAATTTCCAGGCCGCGATCCGGTCGTAGATTTCCTGTCGCGCCGCGACATCGATACCTCGCGTGGGTTCATCCATCAGCAGGATGTGCGGTTTTCGGCAGAGCCATTTGCCCAGGACCACTTTCTGCTGATTCCCGCCGGAAAGCAAACGTACGGGCTGATGGGATCGGCGTGCCGACTTGATGTGCAGCATCTCCTGCATGGCGTGCGCATCGGCCGATTCGCGGCGGCCATCCACGAAGCACCACCACTTTGGCTGTCGATTGAGGCTGGCGAGCCCGATATTCCTGGGGATCGATTCCGACAGGATGAGTCCCTCGACCTTGCGGTCCTCCGGGACCAGGGCCATACCCGCCGCCTTCGCATCGCTGGGATGCCGGACCGCGATCAGGCGGCCGGACACTCGAATCTCGCCGGCGACGGCCGGTTGAATGCCAAAGAGGGCCTGCAACAGCTCGGTGCGACCGGCTCCTACCAATCCCGCCAGGGCGACGCACTCGCCACGCCGCACCGACAGGGTCAGCCGGTGCTGGGGCCACCGCCGAGTGACCAGGGACCGGACCTCCAAGATGGGCTCGCCGGGCGCACGCGAGGCCTCTGCCCTGCCAGTCGCAGAGTGCGACGGCTCGTCGGTCTCCTCAGTCGGCATCCCTTCGGCGGATGTGACGCGACTTGCGTCTCGCCCCACCATCAGCCGCACCATGTGGTCGTGGTCGATCTGTTCCCCCACCAGTTCGCCCGCATTGCACCCATCCTTCAGAACCGTAACCCGGTCGGCCAGCAACTGAACTTCTGCCAGGCGATGGGAGATGTAGATGATCGCCACGCCGCGACGTTTGAGGTCCCGGATCACCTGGAACAAGGCGCTCGATTCCTGTGCGGAAAGGCTCGATGTCGGTTCGTCCATGATCAGGATGCGGGCATCGACCGACAGGGCCCGGGCAATCTCGATTCGCTGTTGCTGGCCGACGGTAAGGGAGCGGACCCGCGTCGTGGGGGCAACCTTCAGCCCCAGGTCGGTCAACAGCCGAGCGGCGTCCGCTCTCATGGATCGTTGCTTCACGAATCCCCATCGGGCAGGTTCGCGTCCCAAGTAGATGTTGCTAGCAATATCCAGGCAGCCCACCAGATCCAGCTCCTGGTGGATCAAGGCGATCCCGTACCGAAGCGCCGTCGTCACCGAATCGATCGTTACCGGTCGGCCCGCCAGCTGGATGGTCCCCGAGTCGGGGCGCTGAATGCCCGCCAGGATACCCATCAGCGTGCTCTTCCCCGCCCCGTTTTCACCGACCAGGCCCAGCACTTCGCCTGCGCGGAGGGTGAGCTGGACCTGCCAGAGCGCTCGCATCCCAGGATAGTGCTTGCTGATCTGGTTGAGTGCCAGCAGTGGTGCGTCCATGGAGCTTCAAAGGGCCTGAGCAAGCTGTAGGGCTTGTCGCAATGGTGCCGGAAATTGCTGCTGTAGCTAGGGAACGGGAAATGGTGCGCTGCCGCAGGACGGGGGGCCGATCCCCCTACTACTCAGGCAAACCCCAACCGACACGTGACCTGGCACGCCCGCCGCCCAAGGTAGACGTCCACGAGCCCCCGGCTCACCCACCTGGACGCCGCCAGAAGGCAAGGTACCCCCACCCCGCGTCGAAGGCCATTCCCCATGGCGTTCGACGCTTTTTTATTCCCATTCAATCGTGGCAGGCGGCTTGCTGCTGACGTCATACACCACGCGATTCACTCCCCGGACTTCGTTGATGATGCGTGTGGACATCCGTGCCAGAACGTCGTAGGGCAGTCGGCTCCAATCCGCCGTCATGAAATCGGTGGTATCCACACAGCGGATGGCAATCGCGTTTTCATACGTTCGTTCATCCCCCATGACCCCGACGCTTTGCACGGGCAACAGTACGGCAAACGCCTGGGATGTTTCTCGATAGAGCCCTGCCGCCTCGATTTCCTGCACGACGATTTCGTCGGCCGCACGAAGCGTATCGAGCCGGGAACGGGTTACCTCCCCCAGGCAACGCACGGCCAGCCCAGGACCGGGAAACGGATGTCGCCAGACGATGGCATCGGGTAATCCCAGCTCCGTACCAAGCTGCCGTACTTCGTCCTTGAACAGGTCTCGCAGCGGTTCGATCAGTTCGAATCCGAGGTCCGCGGGCAAACCGCCGACGTTGTGGTGGAGTTTGATCACGGCGGCCGGACCGTCGGGCGCCGCGCCGCTCTCAATCACATCGGGATAGAGTGTCCCCTGCGCCAGGAACCGAGCCGCGCCGACCTGGCCAATCGATTCCTGAAAACATTCAATAAAGGCATGCCCGATGCGACGCCGTTTTTCTTGGGGCTCGGTGACGCCCGCCAGCGCTTCGAGGAACCGGGACTCGGCCGATACTACCCGCAGATCGGTGTCGAAATGCCGTGAAAACTCCTCCGTCACCGTATCCTGCTCGTTCTTGCGCAGCAGGCCGTTGTCCACCAGGATGCAGACGAGTCCGCGGCCAATGGCCTTGGAAAGCAGCGCGGCGGTGACCGCGGAATCGACGCCACCGGACAGGCCGCAGAGGACTCGATCCCCGCCAATCCGTTGCCGCAACTGGGCCGTCGTTGCCGCCGCAAAGTTCTGCATGGTCCACGTGGCCTGGCAGCGACACACCCCCACGACAAAATTGCGGATCAGCGTACTCCCTTGGGGCGTGTGCGTCACTTCGGGATGAAACTGCAGGCCATAGATGGGCTTCGACCGATGGCGCACGGCTGCGATCGGACAGGCGTCCGTAACCGCCAGGGGGACAAACTCCGGACCGGGATCGTCGACTCGGTCGCCGTGGCTCATCCACACGTCGAACGCATCGGGCAGTCCGCGAGTCAGTTCGTCCTCACCCAGTCGCCCGCAGCGGGCCAAACCAAATTCGCGTGTGCTGCCCGGCACCACGCGGCCTCCCAGCGCCTCGCAGATCAGCTGCATGCCATAACACACCCCCAGGATGGGCAGGCCCAGCTGAAAGATCTTCGGATCGCACCGTGGGGCGCCCGGTTCATACACGCTGCGGGGGCCACCCGATAGGATCAGGCCACGCGGCCGATGCCGTTCCAGATCCGCCGGCGAAATATCGTGGCGTACGATCTCCGAATAGACGTGCTGCTCACGTACGCGGCGCGCCAGGAGCTGCGAATACTGGGAACCAAAGTCCAGAATCAGTACACGATCTTGCGCCACAACACGTATCCTTGGCAGCGCACCGCCTTCTACCCGGTTCAACGCAAAGAGCCCGTCGCCTGGGGGGACGGGCTCGCGACGCGATCCATTCTTCACTGGGCCGGATTATAGGCCCCACTCGCCAACCCTAACAGGGGCTCCGAAATGGCCCGCCCGGCCCACATCCCGGGAGACCCCTCGCCGTTTCCAGGACGGCGGGTTGGCGAAGCCGGGGTCGGACCCGTATAGTCTGCGTGTCGCCGGCACTCCGCCGGTGGTCCTGCCCACCCACGGTGGGGTCGGGAGATTCCAGCGCGTGCCACGCAAAGGAGGCCAACGGGTGCACGTCTTGCTAACGAATGATGACGGCATCTACGCTCCTGGTCTTGCCGCCCTGGAGACGGAACTGCGCCGGGAACATGAAGTGACCGTCGTGGCGCCGGCCACCGAGCAGAGCGGCGTCGGACATTCCATCACCTTTCTGACGCCCCTGGTCTGCAGCGAACTGTTTGATCACGATCGGCGGCGAGGCTGGAAAGTGGAGGGCAGCCCCGCCGACTGCGTGAAGATCGGCGTCTTCGAACTCTGTCCGCAACGACCGGACGTGGTCATTAGCGGCATCAACGGCGGCTTGAACGCAGGGATCAACGTCCTGTATTCCGGAACCGTGGCCGCCGCGATCGAAGGGGCGTTCTTCGGGATTACCAGCTTCGCCGTCTCCTTGCAGTACGACGATCACGCCCGCTACGAGATCGCTGCGCGACTGGCCGTCCACGTGATTCGCCAGATTCTGGAAAAGAAGGGCCCGGAACCGGAGCTCTACAATATCAATATTCCGACCGTGGCCACCGAGCGTCCCACCAGCGTGCGCGTGGTTGCGATGGGGCTCGACCACTACGGTGATCAATTCGTGAAGAGGCAGGACCCGCGAGGACGGGACTACTACTGGGCCGCGGGAGAACCGCCGGAACCCACCTCGCGGGATACCGACATGGCGGCCATCAGCCAGGGGACGATTACCGTCACACCGCTCAAGTACGACCTCACGCGGCATGATCGGCTGGCCGAACTCAGGTCCTGGGGCCTCCACGCCGAGAGGCCAGCGGACGCTGCGCGTTTCTAGGCGACGCATGCCGCGTCTCCTTGCCCGCCCGAGGGGCCCCTGGCCGGTCTGAGTGGCACGGAAAGCGAAATGGGATACAATGCCGGCAGGAGCGGCATGGTGGAGGTCGGCACATGAATCCCGATACTTCGAGGATGCAACGGGCATTGCTGGGGCTGGTGGCGGTCCTGGCCTGTTTGACATCGTGTTCCAAAGGCACCCCGACGGCGACGCCGCCGCCAGCTGCGACAAGTGGCAGTCCACCTCCGGCGGCCAACGCCCCCTCCTCGCCCGACTTTTCCGCGGCGCTCAAGCAGGCTGCCGCAAGCCCGCCGGCCGCCCCTGCAGCACCGCCGGCCGATACGCCACCGCAAACCGAACCGGAAATGGTCACGGAAGTTGCCAGTGAAGGAGTCGGTACCAAGGGACATGGCTATGGCGGGGATGTCATTACCGAGCCGGTGCGGGTGTACTTCCGCGTGCAAGAACGGGTCGTCTTCGAGATCGATATTCCCAACGCCCTGAAGACCTTCAAGGCCCTGGACCCGGATAACAAGGGCCCGAAGAGCCATGAAGAGTTCATGGAGAAGATCGTCAAGGAATACTCCATCAACCTTCCCAATCTGCCAGAGGGCGCGCGCTACCGCTATGATCCCGAAAGCGAGACGCTGTTCGTCGACCGGCCGAAACGGTAGTCATCCCTAGGGCGCCTGGGTTCCCTCGGCGTATGACGCCATAGAGATCTTCATCGGGGGCTGACGCAATCCCCGAATCGCCGTCCCCCGGACCCTGGCAAGACGAAAGATCCCGGTGCGGTCCGTGGCGGATCCGTGGGACGGTTTCCGCTACCCTTCCGAACGAGTTCGTGGCAACGACCTGTCGAGCGGAGAAAACGCCACGCGCCGTCGCCGCGTGTGATCATTTGCGTCAGCATCGACATGATCCGTTTCCGTTCCGATTTCCCGCGCCGACTTGATTTGGCTGGCACCCGAGGCGTCCCATTTCTCCGCGGGTACCTTGCGTGCTTGTCCGGTCCATCACGACGACGCGAAATCGCTGCTCCTTGGCATTCTGGATTGGTGACGTGGAGCGCCGAAAGCGAAGTGGAGTCGTTCCCGTCGTTCCATGGAGCCGCTCAATGTAGTCGTCTCGCTCCGCGAGACGAAGCTCCACCCGAATGCCAAAGGATCGGATCGACGCGCCCAGCTGCCCATCTCGCGAAGCGAGATGGCTACTTTCGTAAACGGCTACGATTCGGCGCCGATTGCCGACACGGCCATTTGGATAGCGCGAATCGCGGCACATTCCGGGGCCGAGCCACGGGCAATCTCGAAGCACCGGTTCTCGTCTTTCAGGCTTTGCTTGCCGTTCCGTTTCTCGTGGTCGACGATCGACTCGTTCATCGCCGAACCATCGGGCACGAGTGCGAGTACCGTCGTGCAGACTTGGTACGAGGAATGGCAAAGTGAATTGGCATGGGAATGCCCGAACTGCACCACGAGACGGGACGGCGGGAACGTGTCTAGAATCCCTTGCGACGCGCGGCGCTGTAACGCTCGAGCGCCGCTTCCACAACGGGGTCGGCCATGGCGGCACTCTGAAACTCGTCCACATCCACGGCCCGTCCCTCCAGCGTCTTGTAGTCCTGAAAGAACCTTCGCAGCATTTGCAGCCGATGCGGGGGCAACTCATTCGCCTCCTGAAATCCGGAGTATTCGGGATCGTTCTCGGCGACCGCCAGGACTTTGTGGTCGAGTTTTCCGCTGTCGACCATGACCATCAGCCCGATTGACCTGGCCTTGACGAGCGTCAACGGGGCCAAGGGCTCCTGGCAGAGGACCAGCACGTCGAGCGGATCGTCGTCCTCTGCCAGCGTCTGCGGGATGAATCCGTAGTTTGCCGGATAGTAGACGGCCGAGTAGAGGATCCGATCCAGGCGGAGCAGGCCCGTTTGCTTGTCAAGCTCGTATTTAACGCTGGAGCCCCTGGGGATCTCCACCACAGCCCGGAATCGGCGTGGCAGCGCTTCGCCGGGCGTCACATCGTGCCATGCATGCGTCATGGAAATGCCTCCCTCGCGGCCACATCATGCGTGACTTTGCCGCCTTCCGCAAGTAATCACCGATCAGGCGGGCACCAAACTCTTGCAATGGCCGCAACTTGAGCAAATAATCCGGGTTTTGAGGGAGCAGAGCAGGCATCGCGGGTCCGCCTGCCCTTCCTGTGGTTTCCAGGGATTCTTTCACGGGGGAGTTAAATGGTCAGGCAAGCACGTCGTTTCCGAGGAGCATCCGTACCGACCAAGCATTCAGCGCAACGACGCTGGCGACGTGTGCAATCCGTGGAACGCCTGGAAGAACGGCAGCTTCTCGCGTCGGACGTACTGACGGGACTCGACGTGGCGGCCTTAGCCGCCAAGGACTCCGGCGATTTTATCGCGAACCCATTCCGAGCCGGCGACGTGACGCTGGACCAGATGGTCGCACGCGCTCGATCGCACGCGTATGTCCCCGGCGAGCTGATTGTGGCGACGAGCTCACCACTGTCCTCGCTCGGATCGACGCGCGAAACCTGGAGCTGGGAGCAGCTCTTGGGCGTCTCTCGAATCGAAAGTTCCCTATCGCTGGCAGATTTCTCCGATGCTCAGACCCGCGCTGAGGTCGAACTCTACCACTTGAATCTTGGAACCGGCGGCGATGTGGTGGCGGCCATGCGGGCCCTCGACAAGGCCGACGGCATTCTGTGGAGTTCGCCAAACTTCAGCTACGAAGGTTCCGATCCCCGGGAGTTCACTCCCAATGACCCGCAGTATGCATCCCAGTACCATCACCCATTGATGCAGAACAATCTGGCCTGGGACACAACCCTGGGCAGCCCCTCCGTGATCATTGGCATTTCGGACGATGGGGTCTCTACGACACACGTGGATCTCAGCCCCAACATCTGGAACAATCCGGGCGAGATCCCGGGTGACAGTATCGACAATGACGGAAACGGCTACGTGGATGACGTCAATGGCTGGGACTTCATTTCCAATGACAATAATCCCAATCACAATGGTGGCGACAATCACGGATCGCACGTGGCGGGAATCGCGGCCGCACGGACGAATAATGCCACGGGTGTCTCGGGAACGGCCGGTCAATCGACGATCATGCCCCTGAAGTTCTACGATGGGGCCAATCCCGGTGCCTGGACGTCCACCGTCATCTTCAACTCGTACAAGTACGCCATCGACAATGGCGCCAAGATCGTCAGCACCAGTTACAACGTCGACGGCTACGTGGGAGATCCCACCTTCGTTTCCGCCGTCAGCTACATCGTTAACAACGGTGGACTGCATTTCAATTCCGCGGGGAACAACTCCCAATTGAATCCGCCTCGGCAGGCCTTCCAACAGTCCCTGATGGTGGTCAGCACGACCAACACGGACGCGAAGAGTGACTTCAGCAATTATGGCACGGGCGTGGACATCTCGGCGCCCGGCAGCAGTATCCTCTCCACCGTCCCCACCAATTCGTACGACGTATTCTCGGGGACCAGCATGGCGACTCCCAATGCCGCGGGTGCAGCGGCACTGATCTGGTCGGCGCACCCCGGCTATTCGAATTACCAGGTTGCCGCTCAGTTGCTCGGGACGGCCGACAATATCGACGGCGTCAATCCGGCCTACGCAGGTCTGCTGGGTGCGGGACGGGTCAACTCCTTCAAGGCCGTTGGCAACAGCCTGTCCAGCGCGCCCAAGGTCGAAAGCCTGGTGGGGATCCCCGGCGGCACCGTCACGGTGGGGGCCAATCTGTCGAGCTTCGGGGTCAGCTATGACCAGGTGATGGACCCCACTTCGGTCACCAACTCGGCCAGTTACGAGCTCCGCGAGGCCGGATCGGACGGGCAGTTCGGCACGGGTGACGATGAACTGTATCCCTTGAGCGTTCCGAACCCGTATTACCCGGGGACGAACGATCTGCAGGTGAATATCGGCGGTGGACCACTGGGGATCGGCAGCTACCGGCTTCGGATCCTGCCTGGGGGGGTGGAGAATGCCTTCGGCACGGACCTGGACGGCGACGCCAATGGCGTGGCGGGCGGGACCTTCGAGAGGTTCTTCTCGGTCACGCTGAACACCTTCCAGCGCGTGGCCCCGCTGGGCAGCCTGGTTTCGGCCAGTCTGGGGAACCCCTCGTCACTGCAGGATTCCAGCGACACGGATGACTTCCCGTTTTTCGCGGAATCGGGTGAGCGGATCAGCGCCTTCGTCACTCCACAAAGCCCCACTGCAACACTTTCCGTGCAGCTGGTGGGTATCAGCGGCATCTATTCGGCTACGGCACCAGGTCAACCGGTCATGCTGCCTGCATCGGCAATCGCGAGCTCGGGCATCAAGTCCCTGCGAGTTTCCGGCAACGATGCCTCCGCCTATTCGGTCGACATCTATCGCAATGCAAATCTGGGAGGCCTCGATGAGTCGCAGGCGACGGTCAACATTTCCGATTCGTTCCTGACCCTCGGATCCGGGCGCTACGCGGCAATCGGCAGTGCCAGCGGCAGCACCGGCGGGGTCAACCTCAATCGCTACAGCAACCCGTCGCTCTTCGTCGACATATCCGCGACGGGGACCGCGCTGGGACTCAGTGACGACGGCAATGTGAACATCACAACCAGCGTGGGAAATGCACTCTTCCCATCGGGAACGGTGACGGTCGGCAACAACGGCGGGATCATCGCCACGCCCGGCGAATCGGTGCCGGTAACCAACGGTGCCATTCCTTCGTCAGACTTCCAGAATGCCCTCTTACCCTTCTGGGACGACATCGATTCGGACACAGGGAACGTGTATTGGCAGGAGCGCCTGGTGAATGGCATCAACACGCTGATCGTGCAGTGGAACAATCGCCCGCACTATTCCAACGTGGGGAGCGTTACGTTCCAGCTGCAGCTGTTCCAATCGGGACCCGTCGCAGCCCGTTTCGTGTACCCGGATGTCGATTTCGGCAATGCGCAGTACAACTTCGGCGCAAGTGCCACAATAGGTCTCCAGACCTCTTCGAGCGTGGGATACCAATTCAGCCAGAATACTGCCTCTCTGGCCAATGGCGACGTCATCGACGTGACCTTCGGCGTACCCACGACGGACGTCGACAGCTATCTCGTGGATCTGACCGGCCAGGTGGGCAAGTCGATCGATGTCGTCGTAACCGGCTTGAATGGTTCCAGCATGACAGGCCAAACCGTCGAGCTGTTGGACGGCAGCAACACAGTCGTCGCGACGGCGTCCGCCAGTGCGGCAAATTACCAACTGGGGATCTTGGACTACGTCGTCGCTACAGGCGGCACGCATACCGTCCGAGTTTCCACCAATATCACGGCTCAGTATGCGGTCCAGGTCTCACAAGACCTGGTCTTCGACACGGAACCCAACAATACGATCGGATCGTCGTTGCGTTCCCTGGACAATGTGGGAGGGGCCCACGGGTTCATCGCGGGTGCTACGGTGAGCATCCTGGACTACAATGACCCGTCGCTTTTTGTGGATATTTCGGGAACCGGAACGTCCCTCGCCCTTGGTGATGATGACACAGCAACGATTACCTCGACGGTGGGGAACAGCTTGTTCCCGGCAGGAAGCGTGACCATCGGCAACAATGGTGGCATCATTGCCGGTGCCGGCGAGGCGCTGAGCTTCGCCAACGGGGCGCTGCCCAACACGGCATGGGATACGGCCCTTTTGCCCTTCTGGGATGATATGGACGATGAAACGGGGAGCATCTATTGGGAAGAGCGACTCGTCGGCGGGATCCAGACGTTGATCGTGCAGTGGCACGATCGACCGCATTACGACACACCGTCAAGTGTCGGCATGGTCACTTTCCAAGTCCAGGTGTTTGCCTCGGGTCCCGTGGCAGCCCGCTTTGCGTACCTCGACACGGTCTTCGGCGATCCGGAGTTTGACAACGGTGCCTCCGCCACGATTGGCTACCAGATCAGCACCACCAACGCCGGGACGTTGAGTCAGAATCAGGCGACTGTTTTCGACGGGGACGTGGTCGATTTCGTGGCCGTGGAAACGGACCTGTATGAACTGACCCTGGGCGCGGGGGAATCGGTAACCCTTCGAACCGCGACGCCGTTTGACGATCCGTCCAACACGCCGGGCAACGCCCTGGATCCCAGATTGCAGGTACTCGATAGTGCCGGCACGGAATTGGCCGCCGACTCCAATTCGCTGGATGGCAAGAATGCCGAAATCGTCTTTACATCGGTGAGCGGCGGCACGTTCTATGTGGGCGTCGGCCGGGATGGCGGAGACGGGGAATACGTCCTTTCCGTCGACTCGGGGACGGGAATTGACGGCGATTTCGACGACGACGGAGACTACGATTGCGACGATGTGAATCAATTGTCGAACGCCATCGTCTTCGGCGGATCGGTGAGCCAGTACGATCTGAGTGGAGACAACATCCTGTCGCTGGCTGATATCACGGCGTGGCTTTCGGAAGCAGGCGAGGAGAACCTGGGTTCCGGCCGATCCTACTTGCAAGGGGACGCCAACCTCAGTGCGGCCGTGGATGGTTCCGACTTCGGTATCTGGAACGCCAACAAGTTCACGTCGAACGCCAACTGGTGCCAGGGTGATTTCAATGCCAGTGGCGCCGTAGACGGTTCCGACTTCGGGCTTTGGAATGCCAACAAGTTCACGAGCTCGGACGCCGGTGGACGGTCGAACGCCGTGGGGGTCGCAATTCCGACTGCCACGGCATCGGGCCCCGGATCGGTCACGAAGCAGTCGATCGCGGCTGCAGAGCTGGAGATGGCGCCCGTCGGGCGGGACCGAGAAACGGCACCGGCAGCCGCTGTGCCGATCCCAACGGGTCGCGCTTCGGCCGTGGACCGGCTCTTCGCGGAAACCACCCGAGAGCGGACAGCGCGGCGGGATCGATCGAGACTCTTCGCGACGATCCCGGAGGTCGATGGGCCGAACTAAGTGCCCATCCGAAAACTGGAAGACCCCCTCACCCTGCCCTCTCCCCCGAAGCGGGGGAGAGGGTACTTGGATAGGCTCTATTGGCGACGGTACGGCCAATGGGCCAGGGCGGCCAGCGGCCGCCCGGCGTTTTGTGGGCCCGACTCGATGCACCAAGGCTCATTGACCATGCTGCAGTGAATAGGTGAGGTGCGGAACGATCCCCCAACTGCTGTTGGGGGCATTCCAGC
>WPCK01065945.1_pt1 | contig 72418 bp, 57 predicted proteins | sample 5399851 | NCBI WGS metagenome assembly WPCK01 (sample SAMN12869471, study PRJNA574797) | sludge metagenome | isolation source: wastewater treatment of pH11 | place: China:Beijing | collected 2019-05-20 | reverse complement strand
GGTCTGGTGGATCCGTCGCTGCGTGTCGCCCGATATCGCAACCGGACGACAGGAGAGTCCAGAATTCTCTGCGATGAAGAGTTGCAGGAGTTGGCGGATTTTGAGAATTGGATCAAAACCGGCGATGTCGATTTGCGCGGACCACTCCCGCCGGATCAAGTCCTGGAGCTCGGGTTTGCCCGTTCCACCGCCGCAGATTTTCTGCAATTCCGCAAGTCATGGCAATTGAACAGCGAGCCCGTGCAACTGGAGCCGTCGCCGACTGTCAAATGGATCGACGGCCTCGCGCGTTGGCTGGGTCGACCTATGATTGCTTTCTGGCTGCTGGCGGGCGCGGTTTTTCTTCTCTCGACCGAAATGTCGACGCCGGGCGTGGGCATACCGGGTTTTTGCGGAACCGTATTGTTGATGTTGTTTTTCTGGAGCCAGTATCTGGGTGGCAATGCGGAGTGGCTTGAAATCCTGCTGTTCCTGATTGGCGGTGCTTTTGTGCTGGTCGAGGTCTTCGTGCTCCCCGGTTTTGGCCTGTTTGGCATAGGCGGTTTGTTGATGATCGTGGTATCGATTGTGCTCGCTTCACAGACTTTTGTGCTGCCTCGCAGTTCGGCGGATTGGGAGCAGCTTCCGGTTTCCCTGTCCATGGTGCTCGGGGCATTTGGCGGTTTTTTCGCGGCGGTCTACTTTTTCGGCCGCCATGTTCGCAGCGTCCCGTTCTTGCGCCGGTTGATGCTGGATCCTCCTGGCAGCGACGAACGGATATCTCCGGATATTCGCGAGAAAATGGAAACCGTCGCCCGCCGCGAACACCTTCTTGGCCGGACTGGCCGCACGACCACGCCCCTTGTTCCGGCAGGCAAGGCCCAGATCGGGACCGAGCTTGTCGATGTGATTACAGACGGGAGAATGGTCGAGCGGGGCATGGCCGTACGCGTTGTCGAAGTGCTCGGCAATCGCGTGCTGGTGGAGCCTGTTTCCTGAGTCGCCTTCTTTCTGGTCTTTTTGCATTCCCGGCATGAACTCACTCATCTGGTCCTTGTTGTTGCTGGCTGGCGCCCTTGTCGTTGTCGGAATCGAGTTGTTCATTCCAAGCGCCGGCTTGCTGGCTGTTCTGGCCACAGCGCTGTTTATCGCGTCGATTGTGGTTGCCTTTTTTCATAGCGCGATGACCGGAGTCGGTGTGATTCTGGCGATTGCCGTCCTGCTCCCGTTCCTGTTTACGGCCTTTGTCCGGTTGTGGCCGCACACGCCGATCGGCCGACGCGTCCTGATCCAGCCCCCGCGGAAGGAAGAGCTGTTGCCGGAAGGCGAAGGATACGACGACCTGGAACAGCTTGTCGGTCGACGTGGCGTCGCGAAGACGCCGATGCTGCCCAGCGGACTGGTTCAGATCGAAGGTCGCAAGTACGACGCGATCAGTCAGGGTGCGCCTGTCGATGCGGGGGACCGGATTGAAGTGGTCGCCATCAAGACCCGAAAGATCATAGTGCGGAAAGTTGGCGAGGACGAACCCGAGACCCGCGACCGCAACATCGACCCCGACGACATCCTCTCGCGACCCGTCGAGGATTTTCTCAGCTAGATCCGGCGGATTGGCCGGTTTTGTCGGGACGGGCGGGGGGCCACGACCTCTTTTTTTTGCGAAAGTTTTCCGGCCAGGGAGCATTTGCCGGATTTGCTGTTTAATATGGCTCGTTTGCGGAGGCCGTTCGCCGAGCGGCTGCTGGCACCGCTTGCCCGGCGTGAACCTCACAACTGTCAAGGCTTGCGGCAACCCGATGGCAATTTCGTTTCGATGCCGCAAAGTCGGTGCGGCTGTTGAACCTGATATTCTCCTGCGTCGATAAATCACCCGATGAAGCACATCTTTTCAGCCCGTTCGCTGCCGGTGCTGCTGGCCGCAGCCCTGATGCTGGTCGCTGTCCCGCTGTCGGCCCAGGATGACCCGTTTGCTGAATCTGCGGCGCGGCCCACACCGCCACAGGCACCGGCCGCCGGCGGGAAAAACCAGGGGGACAAGGATTCCGCGGGGACTCCTCCTGTCATCAAGGATCCGACGCTGCTGGCCATCCTGGGAACAGAGCCGACAACGCCGATCGCCACGATCAATGCCATCGACATGCTGCTCGATTACAACCGGCCCGACCTCGCCGGAGGCTTCGTCCAGAAGCTGCTGGCCGAGGATCTCGGCGACGCGGAATGGTTTGACCTCTACCGGGCGGCCGGACCCGACAAGGTACTCCGCACCGGCCTGACGGCTGGGCTCGATCGGGGTCCGGAACTTGCCAGAAAAATCCTCGATGCGGCGGAACGCCACGTCACATCGGCGGGCTATATCGACGCGCTGGTGAACGGACTTATGGATGCCGACACGTTTGCGCGGAGCAAGGCGCTCAGTGATTTGCGGCTTCTCGGCGATGTCGGCGCCGCGGCCTTGATCGACCAGCTGGTCAAGCCGGAGAGGGAAAACGATTGGCCGAGAATACGCGACGCATTGAGCTGGTTCGGCAAGGACGCCGAGGGACCGCTGGTCGCCGCCTGGAATTCCAATAGCGCCAAGTTGCGCGTGGAGGCCCTGCAGGCGCTGGGACAGTTTTCATCGCCCGAGTCCATGTTGACGCTGATGGGTGCCTCGGTGAGCGAGCCCGACGGTTCGCTCAACCAGTCGGTGGCCAACCGTTCGCTGGTTCGCCAGCTGGGCCATGCCCCCGACCGCGCGGCTTCCTGCCAGACCTTGTCCAAGTCCGCCCGCGATCAGCTGCTCGGGCATTCCGGTCCGCGCTCGTTTCGCGAAGAGTCGCGCTGGTGGCGCTGGGATCCGGAACAGCGGAAGCTCACTCACTCCTGGATTTCAAAGTCCGCCATTTCCGCAATCCGCGCGTTTCGCTGCGCGCGGGATCTTTCGGCGGCCCAGCCGGACCGCGAGGACTACAAACGACTGTACTGGCTTGCCCGCTTCGAGGCCGCGAAGCTGGCCGGAGGTTTTGAGACCGGGCTCCCCGCCGATGTCATCGCCGGATTCGGGCGGGAGGTCGATGCGCCGTTCGTGAACCGTGTTCTCGCCGATGCCCTGGAACTGCAGCTTGTTCCGGCGGCGATTGCTGCCTGCGAGCTGTTGGGTGAAAGCCGCGACCCGTCCCTGCTTGCGGCGGACAACGGGCGGAATCCTCCTCTGGTGCGCGCCCTTGGCATGGGATCGGTGCAACTGACGTTTGCCGCCTGTTACGCGATCGCCAGGATTGATCCGCAAGACACGTTCGCCGGCAACAGCCAGTACATCGATTCGCTGGTCTATCTTTCGCGTTCCACGGGGACGCGATACGCGCTGGCGGGTCATGTCCGGAATGACGTTGCGCAGACGCTGGCGACACTCGCTTCTGCCGCCGGATACCAGGCGACTTCGGTCACGCGTGCTGCCGATCTCGTCCGCTTTGCGAGGTCCGTACCGGACGTGGAAGTCATCCTGTTGACGGACGCCCTTGGCGAACCGGGATTCGCCGAGTTGTTGCAGGAGCTTCGCTCCGGGCCCCGAACTTGCCGGCTGCCCGTCCTGTTGCTTGTGGGTCCGGAATCCCTTGAAGACGCGCAACGGCTGGCCTCGCGATATCAAAACGTGCTTGCCTCGCCGATTCCCGGCGACGCGAGCATCATGACACGTCAACTCGACAATCTCTGGCAAATGGTCGACCACCTGGATGCCAATGAGTCGGCGCGAATCGAATATGCGCGGGTCGCCCAGGAACTGCTGGTGCGCTATGCCGACAAACATGAACGCTATTCGTTTTTCGATCTGCATCAGTACGACGTCGACCTCTCGCAATTGCTGGCTTTCCCGGCCAGCGCTCAACAGGCCTGCAAGCTGCTCGGTCGTATCGGCACGGCCCACGCGCAGCTCAATCTCGTGAACACGGCCAGCAACCTCCAGTTGCCGGAAGCGCTGCGAAGGGAGGCGGCAGAGTCGTTTGCCCGGGCCGTCGGGACCCGGGGCATCATGCTGGATCGCCAGGCAATCCTGCAACAGTATGACCGGTACAACGCCAGCGCCTCCGAGTCAGCGGAGACCATTGCCATACTCGGTTACGTTCTCGACGTGATCGAGCGGCGGGTCAAATAGGTCTCCTGTTTTTTGGCCTGCCTGTCGGGGTCGCCGCCTCCTTGGGTCGGCGTTCCTGGGCTACAATGGCGGCCATGTCATCCACTGTCAGCGAAAAGGATCCCGGAAAGAGACTCCGCATCGCCGGTCTTATCGGCAACAGCAAGGCGATCCAGCGAGTGGTCGATCTGACACACCGGGCCGCATCCAGCGTCGCTTCTGTTCTGCTGCTTGGCGAAACCGGCACCGGGAAGGAATTGATCGCCAGGGCCCTGCACGAACTTGGCCCTCGCGCCAGCGGTCCGCTGGTCCGTGTCAATTGCGGCGCGTTGCCGGAAAGCCTTCTGGAGAGCGAGCTGTTTGGCCATGTTGCCGGTGCCTTTACCGGGGCGGTCGGAAACCGGACCGGACGCTTTGAATCCGCCCACATGGGGACCCTTTTTCTCGACGAAATCAATTCCACGTCGTCGATGTTGCAGGTCAAGTTGCTGCGCGTGCTCCAGGAAAAGGAGTTCGAGCGCGTGGGCGACACCCGAACGCTGCGTGTTGATGTGCGGGTGATCTCGGCGAGCAATCTCGACCTGTACCGCGAAGTCTCCGAAGGGCGGTTCCGCGCGGACCTGTTCTGGCGGCTGAACGTGATGCCCGTCCAGCTGCCCCCGTTGCGCAACCGGCGGGAGGATATTCCCTTGCTGGTCGATCATTTCCTGAACGTCTACAACCGGCTCAATCAGCGGAAAGTGGCATCGGTCGCACCGGCGGCCATGGAGGCCCTCCGCAGCTATTCCTGGCCGGGCAATGTGCGCGAACTTCAGAACTACATCGAACGCGCCGTGATCCTGGCCGATGGCAGCGAATTGACGGAAGACCTGTTGCCCGGCGCACTGACCGGAGAACGCGCCGCCGTCGATTCGGTATTTCCTGCCGGCGATCCGCAGAAGCTGGTGCGCGAATTCGTTTTCAATGAAATTGCCACGGCACCGGCCGAGGCACCTCTCTTCGAGCGCGTGGTCAACCCGGTCGAACGGGAACTGATCATCCAGGTGATGGACCTGTGCAAAAGCAAATCCGGAGCGGCCGACCGTCTCGGCATCAATCGCAATACACTGCACAAGAAGCTCAAGGAATACGGACTTGAATAGTCAACCGAAATTCGACCTGTCGCCCCGCCACACGAAATAACACGAAGGGCGTTACCCTTTATCGATTGATTGGAGAAAGTGATGAACTGCCCTCCGCTTGCCCCCATTCTCTGCTTTCCGATCCTGTTCCTCGTTCAGCTGGCTTCATCGACCGATTGCCGGGCACAGGACGAGCCGGTGCCGCCGGCCTTGACGAGCTCGCTGCAATTCGTCCCCGCCGATGCAGCGTTTTACTACGTTTCGATGAATCACAAGGCCCAATTGAACGCGCTGATCGAGAGCCGCGCCTGGAAGCAGCTGATGGAGACGCGGGTGGTGAAACAAATGCGGAAATCCTGGCGGAGCGGACGGCGCCGGGGATGGGAACAGTTTGGACGCGACAATCCGTTCGCAAGACTGCAACAGACATGGTCGGAAACGGGGGGCAGCCCCGCTGGACGCATGCTGACCTTTGCCGTGAAACAGATCCTGGCGAATGAGGTTTTTGTCTACGCCGACTCCAACTACACCGTGGTTTCCGAGGCGGCGCGCCGATTTGGCACGCGGATCGCGACGCTCACGGAGCTGAATGAAAAAGAGCGTTTCCGCAAAATCCTGAACGTGGCTTCTGAAGAATTCGAAGGTCTGGTCATGCCGACCCTTTTCGTGGGAGCTGTTCTCGATGAACCCGAAGGGATCAAAAGCCTGCTGGCAACCATGGATATTGCCCTCTCGGGCCTGTTCGACAATCTGGCCGATGCCGGAGATCCCTTTCTCGCCAATGCCTATGAAGTGCTCGATGAACCCGGTCTCTATGCCGTCACGCTTACGCTGAACAGTGACGACTTTCCCTGGGAAACACTCGAATCCGATCCGGAACTTTCTGATCATTTGCCAGACCTGAAACGACTTTTCCACAAAAGGTCCCTTTCGATCGCAATCGCTGTCAAGGATCGCCTGCTGGTTGCCATGATCGCGCCCGACCTGGAATCCCTGAACAAGCTGGGGCAAGGGTCGCTGTTGATCGACGACCCGCGTTTTGTGGAGATCAAAAAATGTCTTGAAGGGCAACGGTTGGCCCGGGTTCTGTATGAATCGGAACCCCTTGCCAAATGCCGGCGACGCTCCTGGATCGAAATGATTGACTCAACGACGTCCGTTCTCTCGACACTTCTGCGACAAGGCCCGGAAGGGAGCGATGGCAAATTGGACGCCTTGTTCGACGAGCTGGTCGGGGATGCGTCTGAACTCGGCAAGGACCTCGACCTGGCAATCCCCGAAGCTGGGGCGAGTCTTTCCTGGAGCTGGCTCACCGAATACGGGCTCGCCGGCAAGGCCTGTTCATGGAGTGGCACCCGTTACGCGGGAGAGCCTGCACCGCTGAAACTGATCCGGAAGGCAGGCCCCTCGCCACTGTTGTTGTTCACGGGACGGGACAGGGAGAGAACGGCCCAGTTCGCCGTCGCCCGAAAGTGGATGGACAAATCCATCGACTACCTGGTTGAGTATGTGCCGAAATATTTGCCGGAGGCCGACAAGGCAACTCTCGGCGCGTTCATCGAGGGAGCCGAGTCGCCCATTCGCTCGGCGATCGCGGCGACTTCCGACTTGCTCGTGCCGGCGATGGACAGCGGTGAATACCTGGTGGTCTTCGATCTGGTGAAAAGCGGTGAGCATTGGCATCGCGAACTCCCGGAATCCGGAAAGCCGGGTCCGGTCCCGATAGTCTCCCTGGTCGTGGAAATCAGCGATGCCGACAAGGTGCGGGAGACCGGAAGAGCTTTCCTTGAGTCGGCGACGGAAATTGTCGGCGTCCTGCAAGGACTTCCCCAAACCGAAATTCCCGATTCATTCCGGATCGCGAGCCCGCAAAAGGAATCGGTGAACGGCTTCGAGCGGCGATTTTGGCCTCTCCCCCAGGAATGGGGACTTGATAGCGACCTTCAGCCCAATCTGATGCTGGGCGAAGGGCTGCTCGGTTTTTCCCTGTCGCGCTCCCGGCTGGAATCGATTCTGGGGAAAAATGCCGAAGAGCTGGCGACTCCTGTTTCCGGAATCGCCGAACAGCCGCTGGTTGCCGCGTGTGTTTACAACCACTCGCAATTGGTCGACGGGATTCGGACCTGGGTGATATACGCACTATCGCTGGATCAGTCCCTTGCCGGAAGTCTGGAGCTCAGCACCCGGGGCGAAAACGATGAACTTCACTTTCAGGAGTCGGATCTGCACGAACTGCTGGATGCCGGATTTGACCTCATCGGCTGCTTTCAGAGCTATTCCTCGACGACGCGGGTGGTCGATGGCGTCTGGATAACCGAATCCGAAACCCGCTTCTCCGATATCGATGCGGAAGAGTAACCTGCCGGAACTGGACGTCCACCCTTACGGAAAAGGAAAACCGGCATAACCGTGGACCGACGGGGCGTGCATTACGGCGGTTCAACAATCCACCGGATCGCGACAGGGTCTGCGTGATGCGGCAGGAAAGAAGTACTGTTGCACTTCGACTGATCAAGTCATCGGACGAAGGGGGACAAGACTAGTCCCATTCCTCTTCTTCTTCCTCTTCTTCTTCCTCGTCCTCTTCGTCATCATCCCAGTCGTCGTCTTCGTCGTCATCCTCGTCGTCGAAGTCGTCATCTTCTTCGTCGTCTTCTACTTCTTCCCATTCGTCGCCTTCTTCCTCGGCGTCGTCTTCCTCTTCTTCCTCATCGTATTCGTCGTCGTACTCCTCGTCGTACTCCTCGTCGTCAGCTTCCTCGTCTTCCTCTTCGTAGTCGTCTTCTTCTTCCTCTTCGTCCTCGAAGTCGTCGTCTTCTTCCTCGTAATCGTCTTCTATTTCATCCTCTTCCTCGTCTATCGCGCGCGGCGAGGTCGACGAAGCTGCAAGGAGATCGAATTCGCGGCGATTGGCATCCTGTCCAACAGCTGTTGTTTTCAAAAACAGGCCGGGCAGGGATTCAAGCGGCGATAGACTCACAGTTTGCTCCTTGTTGGGACGGGGTGTTGTTCGAGTACATCGGCACGAAGTCTTCAGGGATTGAACGATGGTCCCTGATTTTGGTGACTGGGTCCGGTTTCGTCGAGTGGATAGGTGTCGGAATCGGGAGTGGAATTTTTATTCGGCGGAACGGGTGAAGGCAACCCCGTCCCGCGCAACTGCTTCGCCCGCGGAAGCGCCTCGAGGCTGGAAAGCCCGAACTCTTCCTGAAATTTGCGGGTTGTTCCGTACAAATAGGGATGACCCAGTTCCGGACTGCGCCCGGCAATTCGCACCATACCCCGATCAAGGAGCTGACGCAACAACTCCCCACATGCCACTCCCCGAATGGCCTCTATTTCCGCTTTGAGCACCGGCTGGCGATAGGCGACCACCGCCAGCGTTTCCATGGCCGGGGCGGACAGGCGCACGGTTTCGGCCCTGTTTCCCAATCGTGAAATCCAGGGGTCGAATTGCGGCCGGGTTCGCAATTGAAAACCCCCTGCAATCGACTGGATACTGAATGCCCGGGACTCCCGGTCATATCGGCGGTTCAATTCCCGCACCAGCGTCCGCGCCTGTGTGCCATCCTCAAGACCGGCCAGCTGGCCGAGCTTGCGGCTGGACAGTGTCTCCCTGGACAGGAACAAGACGGCCTCAACTCGCTTGATGGGTGGAATGGACTCAAGGTGCTGCCGGTCGATACCCGTCAGGCCCGGTTCGTCCATTGTCCCTTCGAGTTCGTCGACGGGTTCGTCTTCATGCATGGTTCATTAACGGATAACAGGCAGGAAGCGGGAACAGGCCCCAAGTATCCGCCCGGGATTCGGCCGACACAAGTGGCAACAGGTCCCGGCCGGGTACGGGGTTCTCGCCGACAGGCCAGGCGGCAATCAGGAAACGGTATTATCGGTCCCGATTGCGGGTTGCTTCAGGACTTCCCGCCAACAATGCTGATAGCAAGTTCGCTGTTGCCTGCCTTTCCCGTTCTGCCCGATACTGTGCCGGAATGCACCCGATTTATCTCGACGCCTGTTCAACCACACGAATCGACCCTCGCGTTGCGGAAGTCATCTCCCGTTGCCTCGTTGCCGGATTCGTGAATCCGGCCAGTCAACATCGCCCCGGTCAACAGGCAAGGGCGCACATGGACCAATCGCTTTCCGATGTGAGAAAGGCGCTGAATATCGGTACGCGCGACCGCTTGATCGTCACCAGCGGCGGTACGGAGTCCAATAATCTCGCGGTCTTTGGGCTGACGGCCGGTGCGGCGAACGGGACGGGTCTCCGTCCCAATGTGCTGGTTTCGCCGATCGAACATCCCAGTGTGCTTGAGCCAGCCCGTTCGCTGTCAGCACGAGGATTCGACGTCCGGTATTTTCCTGTCTCGCGAGATGGCCTCGTGCAGACCGAAACACTCGCGTCCCTTGTCGATGATCAGACGGCGCTCGTCGCCTTGATGCTTGTCAACAACGAGACCGGTGTCATTCAACCCGTCGAAGACGTCGCCGTTTATTGCCGTGATCGGGGAATTCCTGTGCATTGCGATGCTGTGCAGGCTATCGGCAAGATTGCCTTCGATTTCCGTCGACTTGCCGACTGCGGCGTCACTTCGGTCAGCCTTGCGCCCCACAAATACCATGGTCCGCGGGGAATCGGAGCACTTGTTGTCGCCGGTCAGGAGACGCCGGTTCATCCGCTGATTCTCGGCGGCTTTCAACAGCTCGGCATGCGACCGGGCACCCAGGATGTTGCCTTGATTGCCGGATGGGCCGAGGCAACGCGCCTTGCGGTATCGGGCCTCGCCGATCACGCCGCGTGGATCGAGTCACTGCGAAGTGAATTCGAGAGGGAACTGGTCGAAGCTCTGCCGGACGCGGTGATTCACGGCGCTCGCGTACCTCGCGCTCCGCACTGTTCGAATATCGCTTTTCCTGGCGACGGTATCGCCGTGCCCACGATCGACCGGCAAGCGTTGCTGATGGCCTGCGATGCCGCGGGACTCGCCATATCCACGGGTTCCGCGTGTGCCAGTGGCTCCAGCGAACCCTCGCCGACGCTGGTTGCGATGGGACTCCCGCCGGGTGAAATTTCCAGTTCCATTCGCGTCAGTTTCAGCCATCAGGTCACCGTGGAAGACCGTCGCGAGGCTTGTCGACGTATCCTCAATGCTATCAACCAGTTACGTCGACAAAAAAGGGCCCGAAATTAGCGCCCGGCACCTCGTGGTCGCCGGCAAAAACTGGTAGAATCCGGAGCGTTATTCGGGACCTGATTTTGGACCTCAAACGCCCCTGCGGCGGGTTGGATTTTCCCCCCGCGGTTCAGCCCTTTTACCCGGTTTTTTTCTTGCCCCTCGAGCCGCCATCCCTGTTTTCGTTCCCGCTTGCGGAACCTGTTGCTTCCGGTTTCGGGGACGGGTCTCCGGAGGCTGCGCTGCCGTTTCCGCGCTATTTTGCGGATTGCGCCAATCCGCTGCTTCGTCATTGGAACGACGAGAAGATTTCCTGGTTCCGGGAAGCGGAGGGACGATATCCGCTGGTACTTTTTGGCGGGCCGGGAGTTGGCAAGTCTGTCCTGGCGAGCACACTCGCTGCCCGGCTGGGTGGCAACGTTTTGTCAATCGCTGCGAACGAATTCGTCCGGCTCTTTCGCGAGGCCTGCGAAACGCGGTCGGTCCCCTGGTTTCGGGAAAGACTCGATTCCGCCGACGTCCTGTCGATCGATGGGCTGGATGTATCCTCGCTGTGCGAATCCGCCAGCCGGGAAATGATTCGTGTCGTCGATCATTACCTCGATTTCCGGCGACCGGTTCTCGTGACCATGACGGAATCGCCGTTCGCCATCGGCGGCGAATACGCGTCGCTTGCATCCCGTTTGGCCAGCGGTTTGTCCATCGAGGTGAATCCGCCGGGCTGCGAAGCGCGGATGGCCATCGTCAGGCAGCTTTGCGTTCACTGCGATCTCGCGATGGACGATGATACGATCCACTGGCTGATCGGCCAGTTGCCGGAGGATGTTTCGGGCCTGCAACGAGAGTTTTTCCGGATGTCGCTGAAAGCAGGGGGAGAGCGGCCGACGGCCCCACAACCCAGGCTTGGCCGGCGGGATCTCGCGCGGCTGTTGGCCGGATCCGGATCGCAAGAATCTCCGATTCCGTTTTCCAGGCTCCTGCGGGTAGTCGCCCGCCACTACCGAATGAAGTCCAGCGAGCTTGTGGCGCGCGGCCGGCAAAGAAACCGCGTATTCGCGAGGAGTGTGGCCGCATGGCTGGTGCGAAAGGTCTATTCCCTGTCCTACGCGCGAATCGGGCAGCTGCTTGGCAAGCGGGATGCCTCCACCATTCGCCACGCGTGTGATTCCATTGAAGCCGCCCGCGCCAGCGACCCGGCTCTGGAACACACATTATCGGGGCTGGTCCGACAACTTCGCGATGTTCCTTCCAAAGGAGGCAAGGCCATATTCAGCTGAGGAAGACCAGCCTGATGGCGGGCGACAAGTTGTCGAAAACTGTCGAAAGCTGTTGAAGGTGTGGCGGTTTGTTGACAGGCGGTGATCGGGTTCCCGGGTTGTCATCCTTTTGCGACATGGTTTCCACATTCATCCCACAGTTTATTGACAGGTTATCCCCGGGGACTCCGGGGTCTTGTTGCCCGGTGATTCCCGTTGAATGGTTTTAGTCGCCAATTGTTTTCAACATTTTTGTCCTGTTGTTATTACTGCTGATTTTTTGTTTTTTGAAGTATTGAAAATCCTCCGGAGCCCCGGCAAACCAATCCATGAAAATTACCATCCAGCGAGAGCCCTTTCTCCATGCGTTCCAGACGGCGGCACTTGTCGCTCCGGTTCGCAGCCCGAAAACGATCTTGCAAAACATCAAACTGGCGGCTTCGGGGAATTCCGTATCGCTGTTGGCAACCGATACGGATATTGGCATCAAGCTTACGCTCGATGGAGTTCAGGTCGATGCTCCCGGTGAAGCGGTTTTGCCGGTCAACCGGCTGGGGCCGATCTTGCGGGAAACCGCCGATGAATCGCTGGTGATCACTGCCGATGACCGGAAAGTGGTCGTCAAGGGCGGGCATTCCCGTTTTGAGCTTCAGGGGCAGAATCCGGCCGAGTTTCCCGACGTATCGGATGTCCCGGAGGGGAACTGTTTCGAGATCGAGGCCTCGCGACTGAAGGAACTGATTCGCAAGACGTTGTTTGCAACGGATGCGGAAAGCAGCCGCTATGCACTCAGTGGTGTCTTGCTGGAAGCGGCCGATGACCAGATCACCGCAGTGGGCACCGACGGCAGGCGACTTGCCAGAATCGGTGCAAAAATTTCCGGCAAGGCGCGAAAGGGTGAATCCGCGGCTTCGGCAATCGTTCCCTCCCGCGCGATGCAGATCCTGGAGAGGATTGTTCCGGACAGCGATGCCGGCGTTCAGCTCTTCATGACATCCAACAGTCTTGCGGTGCAATTCGGCAACAACACCTTCACAACCCGCTTGCTGGAGGGGCGGTTTCCCCGCTGGCGAGACGTGATTCCGTCGCGATCCGACAGTCTGAAAATTGAACTTCCCGTCGGGCCGCTGAATTCGGCCGTCCGCCAGGCGAGCATTGTTGCCAGCGAGGAGAGCCGCGGCGTGGATCTGACCTTTGGCGAGGGAAACCTCGTCATTTCCAACAACACTGCGGAAGTCGGACAGTCGCGGGTGGAACTGCCGGTGTCCTACAACGACACTCCGGTTTCGATCACCCTCGACTACCGGTATGTGATTGATTTTCTGAAAGTGCTGCCGCCGGAATCGACGTTCACGTTCGATGTGGCCGACAGCTCAAAGGCAGCTTATTGCGAAACCGCGGATGGATACGGTTATGTGATCATGCCATTGTCCCGCGATTCCCGTTAACAGCTGCAGCGAGAACAAATCAGTCATGAACGGCCCGCTTGACGAATCCGATGCGGTTTTCCAGATGAACTTCCAGTTCAACAGGCGGCATCGCCGGGAAAGGTTGCCGAAATCGGCAAGCCATGTCATCAGCCAGCTGGTTGCCAGGCACGGATTCAGCCAGGAAATTTCGCACAATGAAACCGGCGACGCCTGGCAGGGAGCCGTTGCCGCAGTCGCCAGCCGTTTTGTCAACAAGACAAGGGCCAACTCGGTGCGGCGGGGCGTGCTCGAAGTGACAGTGGAAAACTCGGTCGCATTGCAGCAGATTACATTTGACAAACAGCGATTGCTGGAAGCCATTCGCAAGCTTGTGCCCCACGCCGAAATCCGCGATATCCGTTTCCGCGCGGGACCGCTGGAAAAACAGGACCCGCAATAAAATCCAGCTGTTTGTCTGTTCCTTTTTTGTGCCAGCCAGGCTGGCGATCCGAAAACCTGAAAGAAAAACGAAGCAAAAGTTCATGGCCAAACAAGAAGCCAAATCTGATTACACCCAGGTCGACATGCAGCTGCTTTCGGACCTCGATCACGTCCGGAAGCGCCCGTCGATGTACATTGGCGACACAGGAAGCAGGGGCTTGCACCACCTGGTCTATGAAGTCGTCGACAATTCCATCGACGAGGCAATGGCCGGCTACGCAACGCGAGTCAAGGTCGCCATCAACGACGATGGTTCCGTAACCGTGACCGACGACGGTCGCGGAATTCCCGTCGACGTGCACGAACAACTCAGCCTGGAAGCCAAGCGGGACGTCACGACTCTGGAAGGGGTCATGACCAGGCTGAAATTCGGCGGAAAATTCGAAAAAGGGGTCTATCAGACCTCCGGCGGATTGCACGGTGTCGGCGTGACGGTCGTGAATTTTCTCTCGGAATGGTGTGAAGTCGAAGTCTGTCGCGGCGGGGAAGTGTGGCACCAGGAATATGAACGTGGCGCCCCGACGAGCTCCGTTACCAAAATCGGCAAGACGGACCGCGTCGGCACCAAAACGACTTTCAAGCCCGACCCGCAGATTTTTGCCCAGACGAAATTCGAATACGGCATTCTCCACAAACGACTGCAGGAACTGGCGTTCCTGAACAGCGGCGTGAGGATACTGTTTCACGACGCGCGGACCGGTGACGGCGACGAATTTTATTACGAGCGGGGACTGATCGAATTCATCGAACATCTGAACCGGGCGAGCGATGCCATCCACCCCGAAGTGATCTACCTCAACGGGGAGCAGGAGGGTGTGGGCTATGAAGTTGCCTTGCAATACACCACCGAGTTGACCGAGAACGTCCACTCCTATGTGAACAATATCAACACCCACGAGGGAGGAACCCACGTCTCCGGCTTCCGCAGCGCCTTGACCCGAACGCTGAACAACTACGGCAAGGCAAACAACATGTACAAGGACATCGCGGTCACCGGCGAGGATTTCCGCGAGGGGCTCTCGGGCGTCATCTCCGTCCGCGTGCCAGAACCCAAATTCGAAGGGCAGACCAAGACAAAACTGGGCAACGGCGAAGTCGAGGGGATTATCACGACGGCCTTTGGCGAGTTCTTTGCACGCTACCTGGAAGAAAACCCCAAAACGGGACGGATCATCCTGATGAAGGGCATTCAGGCCGCGCAGGCCCGCGAGGCTGCCCGCAAGGCACGGGAACTGGTTCGCCGCAAATCCGCGCTTGGCGGGGGCGGCCTTCCCGGAAAATTGCGGGACTGTCTCAGCAACGATATGGAAAAATGCGAATTGTACCTGGTGGAAGGGGACTCCGCCGGCGGCAGCGCCGAAGGGGGCAGGCTGAAAGAATTCCAGGCGATCCTGCCTTTGCGCGGCAAGATCATCAACGCCTACAAGTCGAGAGAGGACAAGGTTCTCGCCAACGAGGAAGTACAAAGCATTATCAATGCGATCCGCGCCGGCGTCGGCGAGGACCAGGACCTTTCCCGTCGCCGGTACAACAAGATCATCATCATGACCGATGCCGACGTCGACGGTTCGCACATTCGCACGCTGCTGCTCTGCTTCTTCTACCGGCAGATGTACCAGTTGATCGAAAAAGGGCATGTCTATGTGGCCCAGCCGCCGCTCTATCGCGTCCGCAGCCGGAAATCGACAACCTACGTGCAGACCGATGAAGAAATGAAACGGCAGTTGCTGGAGCGGGGCGTTGAGGAAGCCTCGCTCGTATCCGACGACGGCAGAACGATAGGTGGCAATGATATTTCCACCCTTTGCCGCACCCTGGCTTCCATGGAAGATGCGATTCTCGCTCTCGAACGAAGAGGCATCGGCTTGCGCGTTCATGCCGAACGGGCCAATCCCGCCACAGGGCGGCTTCCCATCTACCATGTGCTCGACGAGGGTCGAAGCCAGTGGTTTTCTACCCGCGTCGAACTGGATGAATACCTCAATCAGCAGAACGCCGACCGGGATGGACTCAAGGTCGGCGGCAACGGTGAAAATGGCCCCGCGGATCCCACCGCAGCCGCGGGGGGCAAGGGGACGATCCTCATCAATGAGTTCAACGAAGTTCGCACGATCAATTCGGGATTGCAGGAACTTGCAAAATTCGGATTCGAGGTCAGTTCCCTGTTACCCCAGGAACGGACCGGAATGGAAGAGCCCAGATATCGCCTGAGACGGAGCGATGGCGACTCTGCCATCCAGGACCTTCGTGGTTTGCTGGCCGCCGTCCGGGCTGCCGGCGAAAAAGGCCTCCAGGTCACCCGGTTCAAGGGACTGGGTGAGATGAATGCCGAAGAGTTGCGGGAAACCACGCTCGACCCGGCAAACCGCAGCCTGATCCAGGTCAACATGCTCAACGCCGCGGAAGCCGACGAAATGTTTCGAATCCTGATGGGGGACAAGGTCGAGCCGCGACGCGAGTTCATTGAAAAACACGCCCTCGAAGTCAAAAACCTGGACGTTTGACGACGACTATCGCGACTTGCGGATCAAAATGCCGCCCGCGGTCACTTCAAAAGTCAATCCCTCGCGGGCCAGCGATTCCAGCAGCGCTTCGCGCAGCGGCCGGGTATCGTTATGCAGCGACACCCGCAGCGGACTCCACGGATTTCCCCGAAGATCCAGCGCGTCGTCCATCCGGACTTCGATCCCGGAAATGCCTTCCAGCATGGGCTCGAACATGGCGAGCGGAACCATTTCCAGATGGATCGGAATCGCCAGTTGCAATCGACACTCTGTCTTCACCTCGGCCAGACCGACAAATGTACTTTCCGTTCCGGCAGCCTTGTCGCTGCGGGTGATGCACCAGCGATCCCCGGAACCTGTCGTCGAAACGGCGACCGTCAACCCGCTGTCCCGGAGCAATTCGGTCATTGCCACAAGCGGATCGTGGATGTCCAGCTCGAGCGAATGCCGCGCCGACAACACATCCGAACCGGACAAGGCCGAATCGATGAACACCGGCTTGTCTGACTCCCTGGCGATATGGAGCAGGATGTCGATCAAGGGCGTGTTGTCGATGGTGACTCGTCCATTGATATCACTGAGGGATGACGAACTGGAGTGCGAGCGCCAGGTTCGCGTTTGCGCGGCCAATGTTCCGGTCCAGGCAACCAGCGCGATAATGACCAGATGTGTAACGACGGATTTCATGTTTGAGTCCTTAGTGAAGCGTTTGTATCGCAGTTCGGCAATCAAAAAACTCTCGCCATGACGCATGGCGAGAGTGAAGACGGGATGAAAGGGACGGTCGGGGTTGCGGTCTACCTCCAGTCAATCCAGCTTGAGCCGTTGGCATACTGGTTGTAGTTGTTGTAGACGTTCCGGTAGGGACCGTAGCCGTTGTTGTATCCGTTGCTGTATCCGCTCGCCTGGTTGTAACCCTGGGTGTAGGTGTTGCCTGCGTTGTAGGTGCCCCAATAGGGGTCATAACCGTAGTTCGAGTTGGTGTAGGTCGACTGGGCCGATTCGTTTTGATAACCGTTGTTGTAGTAGCCGCCAGGTCCGTAGCCCCACGAGCTCCCCCAGGAAGAGGAGTAACTGCTGCTCCACGAATAGGACTGGCCGGAGTACTGGGCATTTGCGGAGTCCGGTTTGGCGAACATGACGATGGCGAAGGCAACGACGATTGAGGCGATGGGTTTCATTTGAGTTCTCCCGAATAAGGTCGATTGTTTCCGGTTTTTCTCCGGCCACTGCGGCCGGTTGACAGCAATGGATTCCCGCCCGGGCAAACTGGCGGACACGGTTTATTGAAAAAAGGTGAAAAAAGCGGCGAACACTGGAATTTGCCGCGAATCCCGGGGATTATGGAGTCTTCTCCGGGGGCCCCGTACGAAACCGAATTCCGGCAAGTGAGCTTCACACCGATGACCGAAGACGAAGAATGGGATGATCTTTTGCAGGGCTTGCGTCAGGGCGACGAGGCGGCTTGCTCGCAATTTTGGCAACGGTACGGGCCGCTCCTGGAAGCGGTCGCGAGAAGACAGTTGTCGGCCCGCGTTCAGCGCCGAGTCGGGCCCGATGACGTGGTGCAGTCGGCGTGTCGCACGTTTTTTCGGCGGGTTTCCGAGGGGCAGTTTGAGCTTTCCGACTCGGGGGCCCTTTGGCGGTTGATGTGCTCAATCACCTTGAGCAAGGCCCGCCGCGCAGCGCGAAACCAGAATCGCCAAAAGCGAAGCCAGACCCGGGAGCAAGGCCTCGAAATACCGGACTCGTCCGGCAACCTGCGACAGATCGAGATACCGGGAAACGTCACTTCGCCCATTGCTGCAATCGAGATTGCCGATCAGCTGGAGCATCTCCTTGCCAGTCTCGGTACCGATGAATGTCAGGTGCTTGATCTGAAAATGCAGGACCTGACCAACGAGGAAATCGCCGAAAAGCTGGGTTGCTCGGAACGAACGGTTCGCCGTCTCGCCAGGAGCATTCAGGAAAAGTGGATTCGATTGGCGGACGACGAGGAAAACCTGCAATGACATCCGGGAGATGCCAGGCCGGGAAAAACTGCTGGAATTCCTGTCCGCTGCAGGAACGGTTCGGGAATCTGGTTGAAAACGCTGCTTGTCAGTATGCGTCGTCCGCCCTGATTAGGCCAGAATCGCGCTATGGACAATGACTGGTTTGATTCCGTCGATGAAGATCGGCGACAGAAATTTGAAAGCGCCTGGCTCAGTGGCCCGCCGCCCGGGATCGCCGAATACCTGCCTCCAGCCGAAGACGCACGATTTGTCGGCACGCTGGAAGAGCTCGTCCACATCGACATGGAATTCCGCTGGAAAGGGGCCCCGGACGAAGGATCCCGATCGCTCTTGCCGGGAGTTGCCTCATACATCGAACGATTCCCGGAGCTGAACCGGCCGGGGATTCTCGATCGGCTTTTGCAGGGAGAGTTCGAATTCCGTCACCGATATGGAGAACGGCCATCCCCTGAGGAGTTTCTCGGCCGATTCGCCGACTGGACAGGGCTGTCGGAGGATCTGAAATCCTCCCTTGAGAAAATAATCCTGCGTGTCGGTCGCGATGCGCGCCCCGATCGTCCGGGGGACCAGTTCGGCCATTACAAACTGATTGCCGAGCATGGACGCGGCGGGTTTGGCGCGGTCTGGCGAGCCGAAGATTCCAGGCTCGGCAGGCGAATCGCCATCAAGCGGCTGAGCCGCCAGCTTTCGAGGTCGGCCGAATCGCGGCGACGCTTTCTCAATGAAGCCAGGATCACCGCGAGACTGGAACATCCCGGCATCGTGCCGATCTACGACATCAGCAACCAGGAAGAGGAAGCCGCCTACTATGCAATGAAACTGGTTCGCGGGAAAACGCTCGCCGAGACAATACGCGACCTGCATGAATCGCCTGGTGATGTCAATGATGAAGTCCGGTTTCGAAGGCTGCTTTCCATCTTCCTCCAGGTTTGCCAGACCATTCGTTACTGTCATGATGCCGGGGTTCTCCATCGCGACCTGAAGCCACAGAACGTGATTGTGGGGAGTTTTGGGGAATCGATTGTGCTGGACTGGGGGCTCGCCAGCTTCGTGGATGAGCCAGCTGCCGGAAAATCGCCGCAAGGGGATGGCGACTTATCGGGGCCGATCGCGATTTCACCCACGCGCTCACTCGATTCGGGAAAGAGTGGCATCAAGGGAACTCCGGCGTATATGGCCCCGGAGCAGGCATCCGGAAATGCCTCAGCGATCGGAGTTCGAACGGACGTGTACGGCCTCGGCGCAATGCTCTACCACATCCTGACGGGACAGCCACCCGTATTTGCCGACGCAAACAGCAACGGCTTGCTGGAGGAAGTTCGCAAAGGTGCGTGGACCGAACCAGTCGCGATTCGCAACTCTGTTCCAGGGCCGCTGAATGCGATTTGCAGGAAGGCGATGGCCCGTGACCTGGACGACCGTTATGACTCGGTGTCCGCGCTGGCGCAGGAAGTGGAGAACTATCTCGCAGATTTGCCGGTCACGGCCTTTCACGAAAACTGGAGAGCCAGGTCCAGGCGCTGGATTCGCCGCCACCCGACGTTAGTCGCCTGCGGCGTCCTGGCAATGGTTTTTGCCGGCATTGCGGCACTGCTCGGCCTGTTTCTTTGGCAAAAAGAGAGGGAGGAACAGCTGCTTCGCATTGCCGAAGTGCGCCGCCAGGCCGAACGGGCCGATGCCATGGCATTTGCACAACTTCAGGCCGGCCGTTTCGATTCGGCAGCAGGTTTTTGGAACCAGGCGTGCGAAGTGCTGGCCGGGGAACCATCGCTGGGCGATGCGTATCGGCAAGTTGCTGCCAGGCGGACCAGGGCTCAACGGATCGACGACTTTTACCGGCTGTCAAAAACCGCACAGGAGAGAATGTTCTTCGATCAGCTTCGCGAAGCTGCGATCTACAGTCAGGCAGCGCTGGACTGCGTGGGCGCGCTCGATCATGTCGATTGGTGGAGTAACCTGCCGGCAGAGGATTTGTCGAAAGCCCAGCTCAGGGATCTTTGTCTGCACGTCTATCGGCAGTGGGGAGTTTTGGCCACGATGCGTCTGGCGGACCAGGCAGAGAACGGTTTTTCGATGGAGTGGCTGACCGGCACGGCTGCGGGGAAAGGTGATGCCAGGGATCTTCCGCTCGTTTCTGCGGCGATGTTTGCCGCAAGCCAGGGAAACCGTTTCCGGGCAGCGAGGGCGCTTCAGATCATCAGCGAACTGGGTGCGGCGATGACCGGCAAGGGAAATGGAGTGAATCTGGTTATTTCAGAACCGCTCAATGGTACCGATGCGGCCATGCTGGGCTCGATTCTCGATACCCATGCGCCTCGCGATGCAACGGGAAAGAACCTGATCCGTCCTTTCCTTGGCATGCGGGATCCCGAACAAGTTGCCGCGAACTGGCTTCAGGATGCAATCGCCGATGCCCCCGAATGGAACTGGCTGCCGATCTTCATCGGCACGAACGAACTTCGCAACGGGCGCAACGAGGACGCGATTCGCAGCTTCAGCCACGCCCTCGGTGTCGAACCGGGAAACTGGGTGGCTTATATGCACCGGGCGATGGCAAGTCTGCAGGCAGCCGAAACGAGCAATAACAGGCGGGATCGGCAGAATGCCCTGCGAAACGCCTCCCGCGACCTGCAACGGGCACACGATCTGGAATCCGGAAACTCTTTCCTGTACTGGGTCGATGGTTTGTTGGCGGGAAAGGAACGGGAAGACGGGAAGTTCCAGCGATCGATTCGCGCGGCCCTGCTGCGACACCCGGCCGCCATGCACACAGGCGGAAATCATTTTGCCGGTGTGTCAGCCCTCTACCTTGATCTTGCCAGAACGAAAGTCGACAACGACCTCGCCGCAGCGGGCGATCCGTTCAATCTGCTCTTGCTCCGCGGCATGCTGATGATCTGGAAAGGGGAGTTCGAACCGGCTGCCGCCGACCTGAAACGAGCCGTCGAATTGCGTCCGGACCATCGGGAAGCCAGAGGATTGCTTGGCTTGGCGAGTTTTCATCTGACCACAGACCCGGCGGAAAAAGCTGTGGCACTTGAAACTGCGGTACAAGCCTGTCGCTCCGGCTCGGATATCTGGTTGCTGCACATATTCTGCATCGAACAGCAACTGGCCGCCGGCTCCGCCAACACGGATCTCGATGCGGCGCTGCTCAACTGTGATCGGGTGGCGATCACCGATTGGCAACGAGCCATCACAAGCCTTGTGCGGGCAAGGCACCTGAACGCAAATGGCGAAATCGAACGAGCCGTTGAGGCATTCGATACGGCCATTGCCGCCGACCTTGCCGTCGATACAGGGAAACTGTCACAAGAGGTCGATGAACGGGAAGCCCCGGAACTCGCCACGAGACTCCGGGATCATGCGCGGAGAATCGGGCCACGGGCCGGCATTGCCGGATTGCCGGAGACGATTGAAAGGCCGGCCTTGATGAACGGCGATTTCGAACTCGGCTTGTCATTCGATTGGGGAAACTCGGCAAAGATAAGGGATTCGTCGATATGGTCGAATCACGAAAATTGCCAATCGCGGGCAGAAATCAGCGAAATTGCTCCCCACAGCGGAAGATTTTCGTTGAAGATCGTAAACCCCGGTCCAGGCGACGAAGACAGCGGTTATGGCCGGATGCACCAGAGCTTTCCGGCAACTCCGGGAGCGAAATATCGAATTCGATGCTGGTTGCGATCGGAAGACCTGGAAGCGGAGGGACTGCAAATCGGCATCGACGACGGTGAATTCCTTCCAGTGATCCACGCGGGTGGAACGATCGATAACTGGACCTTGTTTGAAGGGGCGTTTGTCGCCAATGCGGCCGAAGTCGTTTTGGAGATTCGCAGTCAGGGAAAAGGGGATGTCTGGCTCGACGACATCTCCATCGAAGTCGAAAAACAAAAACAATAACCATCAGGCTGCGTGACGGGTACAACAGGGATCGCGGCTGGCGATCAGCCCTTCCCGGAACGGCGGCCGGACTTTTCCCGTTTCATTTCCTCGATCAATGCCAGCTTTTCGCGGAGCTTTTCCTGAACGAGATGAAGCAGCTTTCGCTTCTCGTTGAGTTTGTCGAGCAATTCGGTTGCGGTCATGCCGTCTGCCGTCTGCTGCATCTCTTTCCACCGCGAGGTCGTTGCATCCAGTCTTTCGCGAATTTCCTGATATCGCGACTCTGCTTCCTCGTGGGCCGTTGTCAGTCCGCCCACCTGCTCAACCAGGGATTGCCGGTCCCGTTCCCCATCCCGAAGCTCTTTTTCCATGGCCGCGATCTTCAGGCGAAATTCTTCGTTCTCGCTTCTTGCGTCGGCGGCGCGCTGTTCAGCGCGAGCCGCGCCGTCCCGAAGCTGCTTCAACTCGTCACGGTTCGCAGCGAGTTCGGCCGACAAGGCCTCGTTACTTTCAACAAGCTGTGAAAGCCGGGTCTTGAGGGTCTCGACCTCGCCGATTGCATCCCGCGAAGCGGATCGGGCGGATTCGATTTCCGATTGCAGCAAATGCAGCTTGTCATCGGCCGCCGCCAGGGCATCGACATGCCCGGCTTCTGCCCGTTCCAGCGCGCGGCGGACAGAGGCCAGTTCCTCCCGGAGGACCTGCGACTCCCTGCGCAATCGCAAGAGTTCCTCGTTTTCGATGGCAACGGTGGCCATTGCGCCGGCTTCGGCGGCAGCTTCGCGAGTCGATTCAAATGGCGGCGCCTGCTTGCGGGAAGAACCACCCACAGGTGCAGCAAGGGAGGGAGAAAAGGCCGGCGACTCCTCCTCCAACTCGCCCTCCTCATCATTCAGAAGGGCGTCGTCTTCTTCCAGCCATGAATCATCGTCATCTTCGAAAGAGACGTCGCTGTCCTCCATGACATCATCGTGCAATTCAGCCTCCGGAGGCGCGGTCCCTTCGGAGATTTCTGTCTCGTTGACCACCGGAGCAGTGGGCAGAGCATCCGCAGCGGCGACAGGTAATCGTTCCCTGTAGCGGGCTCCATCCGGCTGTTTACGCAAATCCAGCCGGTGATTCGGGTTGTAGCCGCGCCGACGGAAAAGGAGGAGAGCCGCGAACGCTATCACTATCGGTATCAACAAAAACCAGGCCCACGGAGGAATTGCCGCATCGCGATCCCTCGCGGCCAGTCGTGGCGGTGTCGAAGGATCCTGCTTCGTGGCGGTTTCCTCCTGTCCTTCCTGGAAAAGCGGATTGCCCCCGGAAGCAGCACCGAGAGCACGGAGGGGAGAAGGTCCAACAAACATGTGCGGATTTCCTGATTCGCAGTCGGAGGAAGGAGGCCGGGCCGGCCAGGGGGCGAGTTGATGGCAAGCCTCGATTATAAACGCAAGCAGCCAAAGGGAACCCGGAAAATGTGCCAGTTAAGACACCGCAACGGGCAGATATAGGCAATCTGAGGGAACAATTCGGGCGGATGTAGCAATTGTTCCGTTTGGACTTGGCGGTTCGCTAGCAGGATTTGATTTGGCTTGCCGCCGGCGATGCCACACAAATAAGATCACCCACCGAAACCATGGACCGCCCCACCCGCGAAAAAGGAGTTTCCCATGCGGCCGTCCGGAACACGCACGATCGCGATCATCAATCAGAAAGGAGGCGTGGGCAAGACGACCACAGCCGTCAATCTTGCAGCGTCACTCGCCGCTGCCGGAAAGCGAGTCTGGTTGATCGATCTCGATCCGCAGGCCCACGCATCCCTTCACCTCGGGCTGGCGGTGCTGGACGGCCAGTGCTCCATCTATCAGGTGCTGGTCGGCGAATCGCCGGTATCAGACGTCCGCATGAAGGCAACCGACAACCTGTGGGTCACACCATCCCATCTCGACCTTGCAGCCGCCGAACTGGAGCTGGCTGGTGAAGTCGGCAGGGAGATGATCTTGCGAGATTGCATCGCCGCCGACGCCGCCGCGTTTGATTACATCATTATTGATTGCCCGCCGTCGCTGGGCATACTGACCACGAACGCACTCACCTGCGCCAGCGAGATCTTCCTGCCGATGCAGCCCCACTTCTTTGCGTTGCACGGGTTGAGCAAGTTGCTGAAGACGATCAACCTTGTGGCAAACCGCCTCAACCCGGAAATCCGCCTGACCGGGGTCCTGTATTGCATGGCCGAAGGCACGACGCGCCTTGCCAGCGAGGTTATGCGAGATGTCGAGGAGTTCTTCCACAGGGAACGGGTCCAGAAAAGCGTTTGGTCCGAGGCCAGAATTTTCGACACGCGAATTCGCAAAAACATCCGGCTCGCAGAAGCTCCGGGATTCGGTCAGTCGATTCTGGAATACGCGCCAACGTCGCATGGCGCGATCGATTACCTGGCTCTGGCCGCGGAAGTCAGCTCCATGGCGACGGGCTGCCAGACTGGAGAATCCGCAGGGTCTTTTCGAGCGGCGGCGTGACCGCATGGCCCGGCTTCGGTCTGATTGCGGTCGACAAGAATCCCGCAGGGTTCGGTGAGTTCGGTCGAGTTCGGTGCCACCCACCTTTTTGCCCCTTTTTGCCTTTTTGCACCCTTCGCCGCGCCGCGGCAATTCCGTAGTCGCTTTGACTGCGCGGGAGTCAATTTGACCGGGCCCATTCGATAGTTGACTTGCCCGTGGCATCGCCAAAAAAGGGGCATTTTTCCCGCATTTCTTGAGCTGCCCCGGGACTTTGCAATAAACCGCCGCCAATTTTCAAGCTGGCGCGCCGCTTGCTTTCAATGGTTGGCAATGACCCAACGCAGTTTGGTCAGAGACTCCTCGCAAAAAACGCCTCTCACGAATAAAGGGCCGGAACATGAACACTCGCAAAACCATTTTCGCACAGGGCTTGTTTGGCCTTGCTGTCCTGTTGGGCAGTATGACATCGGCCGGAGCCGCTCGCGCCGATCACAACTATCGCGTCCTCCGGGCCAAGGCGGATGCAGTTTTCCAGTCGATGATCCAGCTCGACCGGACACTTGTCGACCACTACGCCCGCAGCCGGGTATTTGGCGAGATGATGGCGACCAGCGGGCAGATCAAGGCCAAGGCTGTCTATCTCCGCGGCATGAGTTATCACAATTCACCGTGCGAATGGAGTCGGGAGCTGACCGGTTTGCATTCGCTCGTTCACAACCTCGAAACGCTGATTGAAAAGGCACACCTGCGGGCCAACCGTGGATTCGATCCGCCGATCGCCTATTGTGCTGTTGAGGCCAGCCACCGCCTGGAATCGATCATCGCCCTCGTCCATTGCATGGAAGACGCTTTGGTGACAGCGCCGGTCGTGGTATATCCCGGGCACGGTCATGGTCACTTGGGCGGCTACGGATCACCCTACGGATATTCGGGCGAAACCTATGGCGATCACCATCACTACAGTGGTTATCGTGGCGGCCGGAACGGCATCAACCTCAACGGCAATCGCGGCGGCAACGTCCGCATCGACGCAGGTGGCTTGTCGATCGGCAAGGGGGGCGTGCAGTTCCGGATCCAATTCTAGGTTCGGCCCGCCATCGTCCTGAAAGACAAAAAACAGGTTCGCGGAAGGGGCCAGAATAAGGGTGCACCGCCCGCAACCGATTACATACGACTGCGACAGTCGAAACCGAGAACCCGGCAATCGAAAGGTTGTCCGGGTTTTTTTGTTTTTTTCAGCCAATCGGTGTCACGAGGGTTTTTGGTGGAGGTATTGGGGGCATTCTCCGCTGAAAGGCGGTTTCCAGAACTTCAGACCATTCCCGAAAAAGAGAGACGAAAAAATGCGAGACACCTTTACCTCCATCGACCCCCGAAAAGTGATTAGCGCGATCATCATGGCCCTCACCTCATTCCTGACCAGCAGCGCACATGGCCAGTTCCCGGCCGCGTTTGGCGGTTCGAATCCGCAAGTTGGCGGCCAATATCCTGGCGGTCAAGTTCCGGGCAACCAGACTCCTGGCGGTTTCCCTGGAATGATGCCCCAGCCACCAGTCCATGGCGGCGGCAATCCGTTTGGACAGGCCCCGGCCAATCCGACAGCCGGTGTCTGGCTGGCCGCCGCCCAGAACGGTGAAGCTTCGGTGCAGATGCGGCTGGAGCTGAAACCCGATGGCGAATACCGCCTCGACGTCAACGCGCAGCAGGGTGGCGCCACCAACCAGATCCAGTCCAGCGGCCGCTACCAGATTCAGGGGAATGTACTCGTGTTTGATACCAATGGGGTCATCGAACGAATTCCAATGCGGTTCGACGGGCGCCATCTGGTCATCGACCTCCCTGCCGAAGGCGTAAGAGTGGGCTTCGCACGCAATCCGCAGGAGTCGTTCGTTCAGCCGCTGCCGCAGCAGAATCCCTACGACAGCTACAACGACAGCTTCAACGACGGCTCCTACGGAGGATGAAAATCTTCCGGCAACTTCCACGATGCGGGATCGGCGTTGAAGAATCCGCTGATCAACCGGTAAAGATCAGGGTGTTCGTCGCGCAGGTCCTGCGGGAATTCAAAGAAAGCCTCGCAGACAACAGCAAAAAACTCCGCCGGACTCGTGGCCCCGTACGGGTCCAGCAAACCCTGCATTCCGTAATCGGCCTGCCTTCGAAGCTGGCCGATTTCTTTTTTTGATACCTGGGCCCATTCATCGCGAAGCGACGGCTCCCCCAAAGAAAACAGACCGTCCATGTAACCGTCGAGCCCGTCGAGATGATGGGCGAGTTCGTGGACAACGAGGTTCTGGCCGCGCGACCAGCTTTGCCGGATATCCGCCCAGGAAAGGACAACCGGTCCGCGATGCCAGGCTTCGCCCGATCGCCATTCTTTCCAAACGAGAAGACCATCGCCGCTCCTTCTGCGAAACCCCTCGGGGTAGACGAGCAGGGTCCGCACACCCTCAAAGCAATAGTCGGTGATTCCGGTGAGCATCATTGCTGCCTGGGAGGCGATGACGCACTTCATCTCGTCGTCGATCTTCAGGCCATTGCAACCCTCCCAGGTTTTCTCGGCAATGAAGATTTTCATATCCGCGACCAGCTTGTCGCGCATCGCCGGAGGCCAATGGGGATACCAGGGGATCGCTTCGGGAATCCACGCGCTCCAGTCCCCCGGTGCGGGCGTGGCAAGAATCGTCCGCCGTCTCCGGTTTCTCAGCCAGCGAAAGGGCATCGGTTCAATCACAAAAGTACAGTGCATCTTCGACGGCAACCGGGATATAATGGCACATCAGACCAGCCGTTGCCATGCCGCCCCCAGCGCCCGAAATGACACGCGAATTTCCTCCTGAAATCGAAAGCCTTGTCGCCGATTTTCACGAGATGGAGGATTGGGATGAGCGGTACACGGTGCTTCTCGATCTGGGGAGGGAATTGCCCCGCCTCCCTGCCGAACTGCAAACCGAGGCCAACCGGGTCCACGGCTGCATGAGCACCGTCTGGATGGTCATCGACACCCCACAGGGGGATGGGGAACAGCCCGTCCAAATCCGCGCCGACAGCGATTCGCTCATCGTGCGCGGATTGATTGTCGTGTTGCTGTCGTTTTATGACGGGAAGACCCCGGCGGAGATTATCGACGCCGACCCGGCCGGGCTTTTTTCGCAGCTTGGCCTGAACCAGCATCTGAGCCCGAACCGCCGCAACGGACTTTATGCGATGGTGGCAAGAATTCGCGAGGCATGCATCAGGCATCTGGCGAAGTGTGACGGCTGACAACGGCTCCGATGTTCTTCAGCGAGCGGAATATCGACTGGATCGATTCGGACTTGTTGAGCACGTAGAAGTGCAATCCGTCGACTTCATTGGCGAGCAGTTCGCAAACCTGATTCGTGGCGTGACTGACGCCCACCTGCGCCTGCCATTGCGGATCATCGGGATTTTCCGAAAGCCGCTTCGCCAGTTTTTCCGGGAGCAGCGAGCCGCAGAGGGCGGTGATTTTCTCGACCTGTTGCAGGCTCAGCACGGGGAGCAAGCCGGCCAGAAGCGGCACGTGGATTCCGGCCTTGCGGCAACGATCCCTGAACCGAAAGAAATCCTCGTTGTCGTAAAACAGCTGGGTGATGACGACATCGGCTCCGGCATCGACCTTCCGCTTGAGGTTTTCGAGATCGGCCTCGGGGCTGGGAGCTTCCACGTGCGTTTCCGGGTAACCTGCTACAGCGACTCCGAATTTCGGGAATTCGTCGCGGATCAGCGAGACAAGTTCATTGGCGAAACGGAGGCCTCCTTCCGCAACCTGAAAATGCTCCCGGCCGGAGGGAGGATCGCCGCGCAAGGCGACAATATTGTCGATTCCCAGCTGCTCGGCTTCGGCGAGGTAACGGCAGAGGTCGTCTTGCGATGCGTCGACCAGCGTGAGATGAGATGCCACCGGAACGGAGAACATTTCTCGCACACGGCGGGTGATTTCCAGAGTCTTGTCGCGCGTCGACCCGCCGGCGCCGTAGGTACAGGTGATAAAGTCCGGCTGAAACTCCATTAGCCGGGACACGTGCCCGTACAGCGACTCTTCGCCGGCCCTGGTGCGCGGCGGAAAAAGTTCAAAGGACAGGGAAGGGGATTTGCGGAAAAACCGGAAAGGGCTCGCCATGGCAGTCCATGAAACAGGAGGTTCGTCAAGTCCTTTCAGCGTAATCGCCTTCGACCGCGAGGCCAACACCCTCAATGACCGCAGCGCCGGCTCACCATGAAAGGGGCTTTCGCGACAATCCCTGCCGCAAAGGGAGAGTTCGTTCAAACATCGCGTGAATCAGGCGGATGTCGCAAGGGCGCTGGACCACTTTTCGCCTTGCAAACATCCGTTGCTGGGTCGTCACGAGAACTTCAGGATCGACTTCGCTGACCTCGCCGAATGAAGCGGCGTGGTTGGTGAAAGGAACGACGTCGGTCAGCGCCGCGCCATAAACGGTGCTGCCTGTGCCCACAGTCTTTCCGGTGTATATGGATGTGTTGATTGCTGTCCGCACATAGTCGCCGATGAAACAGCCAACGAACTGCATTCCCGTGGCCACTTTCCCGTGGCCGCGCTGCAGATTGACCGTGCCGTAGGTGTTTTTCAGATCGCTGTTGCAAGTCCCGGCGCCGAGATTGATCCAGCTGCCCAGATGGCTGTGCCCGAGGAAGCCGTGATGTTGTTTGTTGCTGAAGCCTTCGATGACGGTCGCCTCGATCTCGCCCCCGATCTTGCAAGTCGGACCCGTGGAAACGTACTCCTTGATCGACGCATGTTCGGCAATCTGGTTGTCCGGTCCGAGAAACAGCGGGCCGCGCAGATAGACAAACGGCAGCAGGCGGCAGCCGGCGGAAATCAGGATCGGACCTTTCGCAGAATCGATGCCGATCATCGGCGGCAGGCGAAACTTCGGATCGTTGCTGTAAACGCCCTCCGCAATCTCATGCCATCCCCCCGCCGCCAGCTTTCGATCCATGTTCCCGGCAAAACACTCCTGATTGTGTCGGACCAGGTCATGAAGTTCCCGGAAGACAGGCAGCTCGACATCCGCCGTCCGGCTTCCCGCGTTGAGGGATTTCGCTGACAGCGCGAGAGGGGTTTTTCCCTTCGACAGAAGTTCGCTGGTTGGCACAACCGCCGCAAGAATCGAATCGCCGTCAGCAACATGCACCGCTTCGCGCGTCAAAAGGAGTTTTCGCAAACCCTGTTCCGTCGCCTGGCACGGGACCAGACGGCCATTGATGCAAAGTGTCCAGGGTTGAGACGGTTGCAAGGTGCCGGAATCCGGATTATCCGCAGCGACAACCTCTGCCAGGTAATCCCGGGGACAAAAAAGAGGAGAGCCGCCCGCGCTGCATATTTCCCGCACGATTTCGACAAGCCTCCATCCGGCACACAGGATCGACCATGCCGGCCGGCCGGCCGTGATCGGATCGAGGTGACCGGTTGCCAAATCTTCAAAAAGCAGGACGTTCACAAAGGGGGGGCTCGCAGCTAGAGTAAAGCCGGTAAGTGCGGGTTCGCCGCCCATTGTAACCGGCCTGCGACAATCGGCGATCGCCCGGTTCAGGCAGCGGCGGGTTGATCCTATCAGCCGTTAATGAACGGGAACAAAAGGCAATTCAATGAACCCGACACAACCGGAAGCGGAAAACAGCGAACTGTCGGCTCTGCGCGAAGAAAACCGGCGGCTCCGCGAACGACTGGCCAGCCAATCGCGGGAGATCGTACGCCTGCAGGCGGTTACCACGGTCGATCCGGTAACGGGAATCGCCAACCGGCAACATTTCGACGCCGAGCTGAACCGGCAGATCGCCGCTTATGACCGGCTGGGCAGGGAGTTCAGTCTGGCCGTCATCGATCTGGACCGCTTCAAGTCGATTAACGACAACTGGGGGCATGTCACAGGCGATCGCGTCTTGAGGACATTCGCAAGTTTGCTAAAGCAGGAGTTGAGGGCAACCGACCTGTGCGCGCGGATTGGCGGCGACGAATTCGCCGTGATTGTCGCCGGGGTGAAGGAGGACGGCGCGCGCGAAATCATCCTTCGTTGCGACGAGTTCATCAAGGTGCAGTTGAGCAAGGCGTTTCCGCAATTCTCGCCTGGCTGGAGCACAGGCTGTGCGGAAATGAAGGCCGGCATGACCGCCGATGAACTTCTCGCCGCCGCCGATGAAGCCATGTTTGCCAGCAAACGGGCCAGGGCATCCGCAAACTGAAGAGCGGGTACAACAACGACAAGCAAGGATGCTCGTCCCACATCGTCCGGAACCGGTTACAGGGATTCCAGGAAAATCAGCAGGAAACGTTTGCGGCCAGGAGACGGCCGGGAGCGATCGGCTTTGGCCGGAGCGGCACCGGAATCGCCGGACGCAGCGGCCTGCAAAAGCTCTCGGGCGACCAGATTCTCGTCAGCGACTTTGTTGTCGCTGGTCCCGCTTTCCGCCGGGTTCTCCTGCAAGGAAGGCTGGAACATGTCCACGGGAATAGCCAAACGATCGATTTCAGCGCTCACCTTGCCAAGCAACTCGCCCAACTGAAGTTCGGTTCCTTCGACTGAAACATAATGGGCCATGATGGGGGGCGCGAAATCGTTGCCGGCACTGGCGCTTGGCCCGTCGCTCGTTGCCGGTGACGCGGAATCTTCTTTCTCCTCCGCTTGAGGAGCCTTGTCCTCAAGCACGTCGCCTCCCTTGCGGGAGTGAATCCCTGCATTGGGCGAATGGAAAGAATCCGGCGGGGCAGGACGGCTGACCGGGGTCAGGGCAAGCAGGCGATAGGCGCTATCGATGTTGTTCCTGTTTGCGCGGACAAGGACCACTTCGTCGAAGTCGAACGAAAACCCGCTCCTTGTTTCGCTCTTTGAAACCACAGGCTCAGCCGCGCTTCCGGAATCCGCAACTTCGGTCTCGGGCTGGTTGCCCGTTTTTGCATCGGATATATCCGGCGACGCGGAGGGTTGGTCTTTGGCCGGAACAACAGCAATATTCTCGCCGTTCAGGTTGTTATCGAGGGGAGGGGGAACCGCGCTGTCGCCGGGGACCACGCTTCCGATGTCCGGTACCGTTTCAGCGGTTTCGACTCCCTCGACTCCGCTCGCGGGGGTTGAGTCGGCAAGTTGGTCGTCATTCGCCGGCGGAGACGGGACGAACAACATGGCCAACAGCAAACAGGCCGCGAGCGAGATGATCGATGCCGCAGCCGTTCGGAAATCGAGGTTGCCCAAGGTCGTCGGGGACCGGCCGTAAAGCGACAAGACTGGTTCTGAAACGGGCGTGTCTGGCAACGCCGGCTGGCCGATCGACTGCACGACGCCAGGCGCCAGGGATTTGTGCGGTTTGAAACGGGGGGCCTTGCGAACCAGCTTGCGGATTTTCTTCAGGTCTTCAAAGGCCTGGCGGGCGGCGGGATCCTCGCTGATTGCCGAATCCAGTTCGGCGCGCTGCTGTGCATTGAGGCGGTTGTCGATGTAGTCGTTAAGTTGTTCGTTTGTCCAGGTTGCGGACATCGGAAAATTCCTGGAAGTGGTGCTTGGCGGACCCGGTGGCGTGTTCAGGTCCGATAAGCCGGATTGGCGGTGTCATCCTGAAAAAAACCGGCCAGTTCGTCCTTGAGCTGGGCGCGGGCCCGGTGCAGTCGGCTGCGGACCGTCCCGACGGGCAGATCGAGAATCTCCGAGATCTCCTCGTAACTCAAGTCATCCATTTCGCGAAGGACAAGTATGGAACGATGATCTTCGTGGAGTCGCCCGAGCGCTGCCATCAATTCATCTGATCGTTCCTGCTGGTCAAGCTGGCTTTCCGGCGACGGGGCTCCTCCATCCAGCTCCTTTCCGGCACCGGCCATATCCCTTTCGAGGGAAACCTGCGTCCGTTTTCGGCGACGCCGGCTGATCGCCGTATTGAAAGCGATCCGATAAAGCCAGGTGTAAAAGGAACTTTTCCCCTGAAAGGATGACAAGCGTGTGAACGACAGAATGAAACTTTCCTGGAGAACCTCTTCGGCCTCGGACTCGTTCCTCAGATAATGGACCAGACTGTTGTACAGCCGGTCCTGGTATCGGACGACAAGCTCTCCGAAGGCCCCGGTGTCCCCCGCGACCGATCGATTGATTAACGAAGCGTCATCAGGGGACTGATTTCCAGACATGTTCATGATTGGACGCCAGAATCGGCAAGAAAGTTCCCCTTGGGGCCGCCCCCGCAAACGCCGTGGAAAAACCCTGTTTTCCCGCCGGCCGGTTCGCCGCCTCCCGTTCATTATAGGTCGGGAAGGGTGCCCGGGGTACCCTTGCCGGTATAACCGCTACCGGGTCACCTCACCCCAGAAACGGGCTCGTTGCAGTTTGCCGGCGGCGAAAAACAAAACAGTGCCCAGGACAATCCCGGCCAGGCTGAACAACTGGCCAATGGTCATGCTCGTTCCCAGGGCACCCGTACCGTCATCGCGAATGACTTCGAGAAGGAAGCGGGACACCCCATGCAGGCCAAGCATCAGCGCCAGCACGCGGCCGTGGTACTTTTTCAGCGGAAAGTAAAACCACAACACAGCAGCCAGTAGCGCGGCATCGACAGCGGAGATCAGCTGGCTGGGATAAACCGCGCGCGACCAATGAGGAATTTCAGACAGCGGGATTTCCAGCCGGGAGTTATCGTTTTTGTTCTTGTTCTTGTTTTCGTTTTCTGTTTCCCTTTCAACCCACAGCGATTTGCCGGTGGGCACTCCTGCGTGTTCGAGGCGAAACACCGGATCGGGTCCGAGCGGGCTCGATGGCAATCGAATCCGGTACCATTCACCTGGTTTAAAACCGTGCCGGTCGGCGATGGAACCGGGCACGACGCCGGCCGCGCGATACCAGCCCGCGCGCGATCTCGCCAGATCCAATTCCTGCTGCAAAGCAGATTCCGCTTCGGGATCGAGACCGATCAGCTCTCCCCGTTCGGCCTGCCGCATGTAAGGTGGCGAGCCGCCAGGGAAGGGCATGCCGATCTCCGGCACATCGCTAAGACCTCCGAAACAACAGCCGTTCATGAGACAACCGATGCGGCCAATAGAAAGCCCGATCAGCATCCCGGGCGCGGCGATGTCCAGATACTTCAGCGCCGGCAATTTTGCCCACCAGAGATAAAAGAAGGCACCGATAACGGCTCCGATCAGACTTCCATAGACGACCATGCCCCCCACCGTCAGGTTGATAATGTCGCCGGCCATTTTTGCAATACTGTCTGATTGAAACTGGTCCCAAAACTGGATGACGTAAAAGGTTCTTGCTCCTACGACACCGGTGGCAATCATCCAGAGGGCAAGTGATACGATCCGGTCGGGATCCGCTCCATCGCGCTGGCCGCGCCAAAGCGAAATCCCCACGCCGGCGGCGATTCCCAGAAGCACAAACAGCCCATAGCCGCGAATGGCCAGCCCGGAATGAATCGTCGGGCCGTCGATATTGGTCGGGTCGAGCTCGTAGATGCCAATCCGCGGAAGAAGCAATCCGATAAAAGCCGCTCCGGCGAGCGCCACAGGCAGAAAATTCTGACAAGCGGCTTTCCAGCCCTGTTTTCGCCCCAGCAAGGTGATGACGAGCAGCGAGAACACCAACCAGCCAATCAGCAGCGGTCCTTCAAAAAGCCATTGCGGAATTGTGAAAAGCGTTTGCCGCATTGTGTTTCGCGTCAGGAAATCAGCAAGTTATCAATCAGTCGGGTTGTGCCCACCCGCGCTGCCAACAGCAATACGGCGGGAAGCCGGACCACGTCGAGCATTTCAAGTGTATCCGCGTCGCAGACGACCGCATAATCGACAGAGGTGATTCCCCCGTCGATCAGCGACTGCGTCATCTCCGCGGCAATCGCCCGCGCGTCCCGCTCGCCTCCCCGAATCAGCGAGGCGGCCTGATTCAGGGTGCGGCAAAGCGAAAGGGCGATTCGGCGATCGTCGGCCGACAGGTAGATATTTCTGGAACTGAGAGCCAGGCCATCATCATTCCGCACGATGGGGCAGACGACAATATCAATCGGCACATTCAGATCGCGCACCATGTGGCGAATCACCAGACATTGCTGGTAGTCCTTTTGCCCGAAAAAAGCGACATCGGCGCGCGTGAGATGGAAAAGCTTGAGGACGACGGTGGCAACACCGCGAAAATGAGCGGGCCGGTGCTCGCCTTCCAGTGCCAGCGAAACGCGAGGGGGGTCGACAAATGTCGAACAGCCCGGTGGATAAATGGTCTCTGTATCGGGAAGGAAAACGACGTCAGCTTCCGCCCTCCGAAGCAATTCGAGGTCGGCCTCAAGGGGTCGCGGATAGCGGGAGAGGTCTTCGCCCGCTGCAAACTGCGCCGGATTGACGAAAATCGACACTGCCGTGACGTCACAGGATCGCTTGCTGAATTCGACCAGGCTCAGGTGGCCGTCGTGCAAGGCGCCCATCGTCGGCACGAATCCGATTCGGGCTTTTCGTTCGCGAAATCCTGAAAGGGCAATGTCCAGTTCGGCGGGGGTCCGGGCGATCTTCATCCAGCGGATTGTATCGGAATCGGGTTTGGTAACAATTGCGGCGGATGATAGAATCTTGGCATGAAAGCAAACCCCTCGAGGTCAGCCGAACAGCCTGCTTCTTCCGACGAAGCCGATCACGAGCAGATGGAATCGGGCGGGCGATCGTTTCTTCTTTTTCAGGCCATGCCGAGCTGGTTGACCAGCTTTCTCATCCATCTGGTCCTGATCATCATCCTCGCCGTCTTCACCTTCGATATTCCGGACAAGATTCTCGTCAGCCTGACCTCGGGAGAGGTGGTCGAGGAACTCGCCGATCTCGATGACATCCGTTTCGATTCCCTCGAAACCAGCAGCGATCTCGAGACGACTTCAGAGGCCGAGGTCCCGGAAGAGATGGAAGTCACCAGCCTCGTCGATGATTTGACCGATGTGACAGATACTTCCACCGAACCGGTCCAGGAGTTTACCGAGAATTCGACCAGCGAAATGACGACCGTCGATGCGCCAGCGACTTCGAATACCGGCCTGTTGTCGGCGACCGCCAGCATGCTTGGGGCCAGAAGCGGCGATCAGAGAGCAAAGGCCGTTGCCCAGAATGGTGGCACTCCGGGAAGTGAAAATGCGGTGAACCTCGCACTGAAGTGGATTGCCAGACACCAGTTGCCCAACGGTAGCTGGAGCTTTGACCATCGCACCGGACCGGGAACCCATCGCACTTCACCGGACCCCGGCGATTTTGAGGACAGTCCCAACGCGGCCACCGCCCTCGCACTGCTTACCTTTCTCGGCGCCGGTCATACCCACACGATTGGCGACTACACGGAGACGGTCGAGAAGGGGCTCGCGTTCCTGATCGAAAACGCCGACCGCAACCGGAACGGCTGGTCGTGGTACGAAGACATGGGGGGGCTGTACAACCATGCCCTGGTAGCGATTGTTTTTTGCGAAGCCTACGCGATGACTAACGACGCGCGTTTGCGGGACGCCGCCGAACAATCGATCCGCTTCATTGAAACCGCCCAGGATCATATCGGGGGGGGATGGCGATACAGCCCGCGAATGCGCGGCGACCTGAGCGTCACCGGTTTTATGGTGATGGCGCTCAAGTCCGCCAACATGTGTAACATCGAACTGGATGACGAAGTGATCCGCAGAACCCACCGGTTTCTGAATTTCATGTCGGCGGAAAGCGGCGCCTTTTACGGCTATTTCGATCCCCCAGCCGACGGCGATGACCGACGAAAAGGAATGACAGCCGTCGGACTTCTCTGCCAAATGTACCTCGGTTGGTCCAGAGACAATCCCGCTCTGGGAACCGGCGTCAAATGGCTGAGCGACCGGGGGCCGGAAACGGGCGACTGGGATTTGGGAGACGCCGTGCCCGAGGCATCGAAAAAACGATTTCGCGCGGGAATGTACTACAACTACTACGCGACCCAGGTGTTGAGCCAGTACGGCGGCGAACAATGGAAGAAATGGAACGAAAAGATGCGGGAATTCCTGATCGCCACCCAGGCCACGGAAGGGGCCACTGCCGGAAGCTGGTTCTTCAATGATCCCGATGAAACCGGGTACATTCACGGCGGCCGGCTCTATGCAACGACGATGGCCGCCATGACGCTCGAAGTCTACTATCGCTACTTGCCGCTGTACGACGACAAAAAAGTCGGCAACGACGAATTCATTCTCGATTGACGCGCGTCGTCCCGGAGCCAGGTCCTCAGTACGCCTTTCGCCCGCGATAGATACACGAACCCCAGGTGAGCCCCGCGCCGAAACCACACATCAGGATTCGCTGATCCAGCGAATTCGTCCCCTGCGTCAGAATTTCATCCAACAGCAAGGGGATGCTGGCCGCCGAGGTGTTTCCGTAGTATTGAAGGTTCATCGGCACCTTTTCGGGTGCAACAGGCAATTCGTGCAAGGCGGCATCGATGATCCGCCGGTTGGCCTGATGCATCAAAAGCGCATCGATATCATCCAGAGTCAGATCCGCAAGTTCCAGCACTTCACGGACAGCAACGGGGATCGTCCGCACGGCCCATTTGAAAACCGGCTTGCCATCCATCTTCAGGAACTGCGCACGCTCGCGAAGGACTTGTTCCGAGGCGGGCATTCTGGCGCAGGCGCCGGGAACCTGGATCAAATGGCCGAGATCGCCCGCGGTTCCCATCCGCCAGGCGAGAATTCCGGTCCCCGAGCCCGTGCGGGAGTCGGGGTCGAAAGTCAGCAGCGCCGCCCCGGCGGCATCGCCAAACAGCGGATACGTCTTGACGTCCTGCGGGTCGATCACCCGCGACATCGCGTCGGCGCCAACGACCAGGACGTACCGGCTGGCCTGGTTCTGGATGAACTGGCCTCCGACCACCAGTCCGTACATGAACCCCGAACAGGCGGCGTTCAAATCGATTGCCGTCGCGGTCGAGCCCAACAAACGCTGTACGATCGCCGACGTCGAGGGAGTGAAATGATCGGGAGTCATCGTGCAGACCAGGATCAGATCGACATCCCGCGCATCGACGCCCGCTTTCTTGAGGCAATCAGCAGCGGCCAGATAGGCGATGTCGCTGGTCGACTGTTCGGGTGGGCAGTGGCGGCGCTCGAGAATGCCCGTCCGCTGCACAATCCAGTCCTCATCACACCCCAGTCGGACCAGCTCACTGTTCGGAACGACCGTCTCCGGAACGTAGGAGCCGGTAGCGACGATGCGAACGCCAGGCAAACAGTTCGAACGGGAGGCCGCCGAGAGCCGAGGAGACGTTTTCGGGCGTTCTTGCCCAGTAGTTGACGACATTTGGCAGCCCGGGTGTGACCCTTTTCGCCCGCGCAACAACAGGCAAGACCGGGTAATCAATGGTCCGAACAAACAGAAAGCTTCGGCGTTTCGACCCTTCCCGTCAAGATACACAGATTCGGCGACCGTTTCATCCTGTTATCGTCCAGCCAGGGCTCTCGTCGGGAATGTGAGACAGGCTCAACTCCAATCGGAAAATCCGTTACGGGCTTCCAGGAAATGAAACAGTGTGGAAACAAGAAAAGCTGAAGCGATTCCCTTTCACTCATGCCCGGAATCGAGTCGAAAGGGATGGATTCGAGTCGGCCCGGCACCCGCGGTTTGTGTCGCGTGGAGCCGCACAACAAGTTGAAACGAGAGCGCTGGCGGGCGAGTTTCGGCCCCGGCCGAAGGAAAAATCGAAACGGTCGCAATGCGATTGCCAGAAGTCTGTGCCCGAATCTTGACCGTTAACGGGTCAGAACATGGACCTGGAGCCCACGTTTTCGCAAAAACTGGTCCACGCCCCCCGATTGGGGGTGTTGGCGGGGCGCGGTTTTGATACATTGTTGCTTTGAATTTTGGAAGGCTGGCCCGGAATAACCGGCCAGGCAAAATCCCCTCAAATCCCATTTCGAGTCACGCAAAATGAGCTTGATGGCGGTCTTGTACCAACTTGTACCTGATGCTCCGATCCTGATTGCCGCAAATCGTGAAGAGAACTATGACCGATCTTGTCCGATTCCTTCGATTCAGCCGGGAAAACCGAGGATTCTGGCGAGTTTTGAGGTGACGTCGGGGGGAACCTGCCTCGGAGTCAACCAGACGGGGATGTTTTGCGGGTTGACCAGTCGCCGCAAGGTGAACGAGCCGGCGATCCCCAAATCGCGCAGCGTACTTTGCCGTGAAATGCTGAGGGCCAATTCTGCCAGAAAGGCCGTCGATCTGGCCCTGGAGGAACTTCAGGGAAATGAGTATCGGGGGGCGAATTTCGTCGTGGCGGATGGGGAAAGTGGCTGGGTGATTCATGCCGGAAACGACCTGAATGTGGTTCAGCTCCGTCAGGGCCTGAGCATCGTCGGGCATCTGGATGTCAACGACCACATGGACGATCGGGCGGCGATGGCGCGACGATTGCTGACCTTGCAGATGCTCGATTCGCCGATCAAGTTTCTGGCGGTGGCCAGCAAGGTATTTGCGCGGCAGCCAATCTCTGCCGGGAGGCCGAGCATGGTGGTCCGACAGCCCGATTTCGGGACTGTCAGTTCGACTTTGATCTCGCTGGGCAAGAAGCCCCGCGATGCGATCTATCAGTATTCCAACGGAGCGCCAGATCAGGTTCGCTATGAAGACTATTCCCCAATGCTGCGCGACATTCTCAGTCGCGGGTTGCGGGAATCGCGGAGCAGCCGGCCGGCTAAATCTTGAAGTCCAGCGAGAAATTCTGAATTGAACTCCCGCCTCCGCGACCGTTGGCGCGCTGAATTATCCGGGAAGTGCTCCCTGGCCAGGGGGAATCGGTCAAATTGACCTATCCGCGATCGCCGCGAACCTGGACAATGGGGGTTTTGGATAAGGGAAATTGAATTCCTTTGAAGGGATTGTCCAGGATTCCGGAAATGACTCATGTTGACGTGGGGGCGAAGGAAACGTTGGCCGCGACCCGCGAACACGAAAGCGCCGACCATCGCCTGCTTGCCGGTCCGCAAAGCCGGGTGGGCGAACTCATGCGGGCGTTTCGCATCTTCGGCGAGTGCATTCGCGGGTTTCGCAAGCTGCATTTTGTCGGCCCGTGCGTGACGGTCTTTGGTTCGGCGCGGTTTTCCGAAGAACACCCCTTTTACCAGCTGGGCCGCGAGATCGGCAAGGAACTCGTCCGTTCCGGGTTTACCGTCATGACAGGGGGCGGGCCGGGAATCATGGAAGCGGCCAATCGGGGCGCGAAAGAGGCTGGTGGCAAGAGCGTGGGTTGCAACATCGAGCTGCCCCACGAGCAGAAGCCCAATCCGTATCTCGATGTCTCCGTCGATTTCCGGTACTTCTTTATCCGCAAGCTGATGCTTGCCAAATACTCCTACGCCTTCATCGCCTTGCCAGGTGGCTTTGGAACGATGGACGAGCTGTTCGAGATCTCAACTCTTGTACAGACCCGCAAGGTCGAAAATTTTCCGATCGTCCTGGCCGGAGTCGATTTCTGGAGCCCGATGCTGGACTTCCTGAAGGAAAGGATGATCCGGAACGGCACGATCGATTCGGAAGATGTCGACCGGTTCATCCTGAGCGATTCGCCGAAGGAGATCGCCTCCAAAGTAACAGCACTTGCCATGAAGCAATTCGGACTTCGCCGCGGAAAGCCAAATCCGAAATGGTGGCTCGGCGAATTTCTCAACGGCAAATAACAAACGGACAAGGTGGTCGGCACATTCCCTGTGCCGTCCTTCTCCGGGAAAACACCCGGCGAATCAACGACAATCCAGACGGGGAGCTTTGAATCCCGCAGACACACGACCACGGAATCGTCGGGCTTGTCTCTTCCAGGCTAGCCGAAGGCAGGGGCGAAAAATCCCGCGGGCTTGTCCTGCGATCCTTGGGGCTTTTGCGTACAAGGCGCGATCAGGAGCCGCCTCTCCGCGATCTCCGGCCCCGACCTTTTCCATTCTGGCCATTGCCCGGACCTCCGGCTTCCTGGGGCGAGGATTCAATGGACGCAAAATCGTCGGGCGACAAATGGGTCGGCGCGTAGGTCCCGCCATTTGCTTTCAACTGACCGGCGAATGCGCGCAAGTGATTTCGCGAGCCCCGTTCCAGGTTCTCATAGACGGACAATATGGCCGGGTCGGTGGTTGAGGCCTTTGCCTTTCGCAAATCGGTGATATCCATTTCTTCGATCTCAAGTCCCACCTGAAGGGCGGAGACGAGCGACCCGGAGCCTTTTTGTGTCAGCCGGACATACAGGTCAACGAATTTCTGGTCGACAAAAACACCAATCGCATCATCGCTTGTCGGATCGTCGATTCCTTTACGGTCCAGCAAATTCCTGACAGCTTGCCGATGCCTCGATTCGGCCCGGGCGATGTTTTCAAACGCCTGCAGACCCCACTGCCTGTGCAGGGTCAGATAGACGTCCTTGGCAAGTTTTTCCTCCTGAATCATCCCGCGCAGATGTTCTTGTTCCTGCTGTATGGCGGGTTCGGTCCTGGAATCGGCTGTCGATTCTGTCTGCCCCGACAACAGACCACCAAACCCGAAAAACAGGAGAACAAGCAGGAAGGCCCGGCCCTTTCCCGGCACACCCGCGGAATTCTTGTCGCCGTAACCCATGACACACCTCCAGTTAGCTGACACATTGGCATATATACATTTTTCTATATGTTGGCTAATGCAAAGTCAATGCCACAGGCTGAAAGAAAGGGGTTTGACGGCGGGTTTTAGTTACAGATACAGAAAATCGGTCTGGCGGGCGGTGTCACGGAAATCGCAACGATCCCCCGGACGAGCCGGGGGCCTTTCCCTGAAGGAGGGTAGAGAACGCCGGGCTGTTTAGCGGGAAGCGCAACAGACTCCCGGGCAAGCCGGGAGCATTGAATCCCGCAGGCTTGACCTGCGCATTGTTGGGCTTTTCGCTAACGCGCAGGCCATCAACAACTCGAAATCCCGCAGGCTTGACCTGCGGCTCGTTGGGCTTCTTGCTCCCTTCGGGCCGCCTGGCTGCGCGGCGCGACTCAGCCGGCAGTTCGCTGGCCGGACAGCCCGCGGCGCAATTGATAGAGGAGGCAGTTACCTGATTTTCCGGCGATGTGGGCGGCGCCGGTTTCCCGCAAGCAGTAGGCGATCCGCCGCGCAAACCAGCGCGGAATCCCAAGGTTGTCAGCGAGTTCGCCGGTCCCAAACACTTCGGGCAAGGAAGCGGGCAGGTGGCCGCATAAATCGCCAAGCGTCCGATACACCCGCTCCTCGTTGATGGCCAGCAGCTGCTGATCCTGAACCTTGAACTGCTTTCGCCGCAGGTTGCGACGTTTGAACGGAAAACGTATCTCCTCGATTTCGATCAATGGCACGCGCAGCGACAGCCGCTTGTTGGGAAAGACGTCGGTGAAGTAGATCAGTTCATGAAACAGATCAAGTTCGCTGCAGCGTTTCGGGCTCCAGCGCTGCGAGACCGTTTCACCCTCCTTTTCATCCAGAACGCGAAGCCTTTTTCGGGCAATGATCGGCTTGATGACTTCGACAGAGTGGGTCTTCAGCAATTCGCGGACCTTGTGGCGAAGCGATCCCAGGCTGCTGTGCTGGATTTCCACAAGTTTGCGGCCAATCACGATATCGATGCGGAACCCTCCGACACGGACTTCCTGGTCCCCGCGGGTGCCGGCGTAATGATGCTTCAGCTGCCGATGGAGGGTTGTTTCCATTCCGCGGTAGGGTCGTTCCGTCTATTTGGGAAAGTTAACGATTTCGCCGGCAACGTACCCGAAGTGGCCAAAACCGTCACGGTCAGTTTCTCGCCGTCGGGGACTCCGGAATTTCCGGCTCAATGAAACCTGGACCGGCAAAAAAGGGTACAATCCGGACCCGGCATTCTTTCCCGGCCGAAGCGGGTTCAAATTCAGCAGGTCCGGTCTTCGTCATGAGCCAGTTATGAATCGAATCGTTCGACGGGTTGTAGTTGCAACAGGCTTGCTCGCCTTCGTTTGTCAGTCGCCGGCGGTGGCGCATTCGTGGCAGGAAGACAAGCCGCAGGACACTTCTTCCAATGACGCCGGCGCCGCCGGTTTCGATTCGGCGCTCCAGCTGGCTTCCTTTGACCAGGTCTGGGAGACCGTGCGGAAGACACATTGGGATTTTGCGCCACTTGAGGAAAAGTGGAATCAGGCCCGGGAGGAGCTGCGCCCGAAAGTGGAATCGGCAACTTCGATTAACGAAGTTCGCGCGCTGATCGAAGAACTTATCGGTGTCGTGAAATTGTCCCATTACGCCCTTGTCCCGTCCGATGAGTACCACGACCTGAACGAAACCGGTGGTCCCGGCGGTGAAGGGGCCATTGGAATGGAAGCAAGGCTGGTCGGCGATCAGATAGTCGTCAGCAAGGTCCGCACCGGATCTCCGGCAGAAGCCGCTGGCATTCAGCCCGGCTGGGTTCTGAAAAAGATCGGCAAGAAAACCGGTGAAGAGATCATCGAGGCAGCCCGGGACACGGGCAAGCACGGCGTGATGCGGGCCGATACGGTCGCCGGCCTGATCTGCGATGTCCTTGCCAGTGGCGAGCCGGGGAGCGAAATATCGCTGACCCTGCTGGACCATGACGATTCCGCCAAAGAGCTGACGCTTGTCCATGCGCCGGCCGGCGGGGAGCGCGAAGTCTTCGCCAACCTGCCGCCCATTATGGTTGAATATGAAGACCGGTTGATCGATGACGAAATCGGTTACATCCGTTTCAATGCCTTCATTGGCGCGCCGCGACTTGCCGCCTCTTTTCAGCAATCCATAGCAAGGATGCAGGCAAGCAAGGGATTAGTCATCGACTTGCGCGGCAATCGCGGCGGCATCGTCGTGCTGGTTGCCGGAATGTGCGGCTGGCTGGCTTCCGAGCGCAAGCCGCTTGGAGAAATGAAAATGGCGGGAACGGGGGCCTACAGGCTCACACCCAATCCGCGAAAGCCGCGCTTCGAAGGCCCTGTCGCCGTGTTGATCGACGAATGTTCCATCTCATCGGCGGAAATCATGGCGGGTGGCATCAAGGACCTGGAACTTGGCCGGGTGTTCGGGAAGACCTCGGCAGGGCTTGCCCTCCCTTCGATCGTGGTCAAGCTGCCGAACGGCGACCGCTTTCAATATGCTATCGCGTCCTGGACATCGGCGTCGGGAGAAGCCCTGGAAGGTGTCGGCGTCATTCCGCATGAAACCGTGGAGCTGACCCGCGAAAGATTGAAAGAGGACGTCGATCCCGTGTTGACGGCAGCTCTGGAATGGATCCGCAGTCCGGCGTCCTCGGCCGGCCAGCCGGAAAAATAGAAAGTCCGGAGAACCGTTTTTTCCGCCGGATGCGGCTGTTCCGGCGGGCCGGGTTCGCCCGGGGTCTTCGCAAAACAGCCGGAAACTCGCTAACCTGAACCCTTTAACCAACCTGACCTTGGAGAACTTCTTCGTGAATACTGTAACCGCAAAATCAGCTGTCCCCGGCCTTGCCATGTTGGCCGTGACCATAGCCCTGCTATTCGTCTCGCGCCCGGCTTGCGGGCAGCAAGACGATCTGCCCTCTGCCGAAAAAGTGATCGCCGCCTATATCGAGGCAACCGGTGGTGAATCGGCGCACAAGGCTGTGACCGCCATGCGAACGGAAACCAAAATGAGCATCGAAGCCGCCGGCATGGAAGCGACCATCAAGACCGTACAGAAGGACGGAAAAGGAATCGTCACCATTGACCTGCCCGGCCTCGGCAGCCAGTCCATGGGATACGACGGGGAAACCACCTGGCAAAACAGCGAAATGACCGGTCCGGAAATTGTCGAGGGAGAAGCCAGGGACCAGATGATCATGCAATTTGATTCATCGCCGATGCTGAACCTGAACAAGTTTTTCGACTCGATCAAGTGCACGGGAGTCGAAGAGTTCAACGGCGAAAAATGCTACGTCGTTGTTTGTGAAAAGAAAGACAGGAATTCGATGACGCATTATTTCTCGGTTGAAAGCGGATTGCATACCGGGACTCGCATGGTCACCGTCAGCCCCCAGGGTGAAATCGAGATCGAGAACCGGATGAGCGACTATCGCGAGGTCAATGGCATCAAGATGGCTCACAAGACGGAAGCGACCATGCCTTTCGGAACGATGGTGAACGAAACCGTAAAGGTGGAGATTAATCCGGAAATCGCCGATTCCGAACTGGAACTGCCGGACGCGATCAAGGAACTCAAGAAGTAACCTACTCGGCATCCTGCCTTACAGAAACAGCGGCCTGACATGCTCAGGCCGCTTTTTTTGCGCGAAGAACACCCCCGGTCATGACGAAAATGACGAAAAGGACCGGCCCGGGAGACGAAATTCGCTCGCGGGAATGGTTCAACCGGCCAGCGCCGGTGATTACCATAAGGGACACTTTGGTTTCCCGTTAATTCGCCCCTCGGGCGACAACCCAGCGAGATAGGCACCATGCGTTTACGGTTTTTCCCGTCCGGCTTCTGTGCGAGCCGTATGGCTCTGGTTTTGGCTCTCGTCCTCGTGCCGTTCACATCTCGCACCGTGGGAGCAGCGATTCAGGACTCGGATGAACCAAAGGATGAAACACCGGGCATCAACTCGGGACTGGTTTCGAGTCTTTCGTTTCGCGGGATCGGGCCGGCGCTGATGTCGGGACGGATCGGCGATATCGCAATCGATCCGGTCGACCGAAGCATCTGGTATGTGGTGGCAGCTTCTGGCGGCGTATGGAAGACGACGAACGCCGGCGTCACCTGGGACCCGATTTTTGACAGCTACGGATCGTATTCCATCGGCTGCATCGCCATCGATCCGAACGACCGCTTCACGATCTGGGTCGGCACGGGAGAGAACAATTCGCAGCGCAGCGTCGGGTACGGCGATGGACTTTATAAATCTGTCGATGGCGGCGCCACGTTTCGCAAGGTTGGCCTCGAGAACAGCGAACACATCGGCCGCATTGTCATTCATCCCGAGGACAGCAACACCGTTTTTGTCGCTGCCCAGGGTCCCTTGTGGAAATCCGGCGGCGACCGCGGCCTTTATCGGACGAAGGACGGCGGCAAGACCTGGGAAAAGGTGCTTGATATCAGTGAAAACACCGGTGTCAATGAAGTGCACATGGACCCGTTCAATCCGGACATCCTCTACGCGTCCAGTTACCAGCGGCGGCGCCACACGTGGGTGCTGATCGACGGCGGCCCGGAATCGACCATCTATCGTTCAACGGACGGCGGTTCGACGTGGAACAAGTCGGATCGCGGGTTGCCGGGCGGGGACAAGGGGAAGATCGGCATGGCGATTTCGCCGGTCAATCCGGAAGTTGTCTATGCAATCGTCGAAGCAGCCGACGGACAGAGCGGTTTCTATCGCAGCACCAATCGGGGCCTTTCCTGGGAAAGGCGCAGCGACCATGTTTCCGGCAGTCCCCAATATTACAACGAAATCGTGGCCTGCCCGCACAAGCTTGACCGCGTCTACTCGCTCGACACCATGATGATGGTGACCGAAGACGGCGGAGCGAGCTTTTCCACGCTGGGAGAAGCCGACAAACACGTCGACAACCACGCGCTGGTCATCGATCCGGCCGACGAGCGGCATCTGCTTGCCGGTTGCGATGGAGGACTGTACGAATCTTGGGACCGCGGCCAGACCTGGGAATACACGGCCAACCTGCCAATCACGCAGTTCTACAAGGTTGCCGTTTCCAATGACTTGCCTTTCTATTACGTCTACGGCGGGACGCAGGACAACGCCACACAAGGCGGCCCATCGCGCACCAACAATGTCCACGGCATCCGCAACAGCGACTGGTTCATTACGGTGTTTGGCGACGGTTTCGATCCCGCAGTCGATCCGGAAGACCCGGACACGATCTACTCGCAATGGCAATATGGCGGACTCGTTCGCTACAACCGGAAAACCGGCCTCAACGTGGACATCAAGCCGCAGGAAGCCGCCGGCGGCGAACCCCTTCGCTGGAACTGGGACTCGGCGCTCGAAATCTCGCCGCACAACAGCAAGCGTATCTATTACGCGGCGCAAATGCTGTTCGCCAGCGATGATCGCGGCGATAACTGGACGGCCATCAGCGGCGATCTGACTAAGAAAATTGACCGCAACAAGCTGATGGTCATGGGGCGGGTGTGGAGTGTCGACGCCGTTGCCAAGAACTCGTCCACTTCGCTTTACGGCACCATCGTCGCCTTGTCGGAATCTCCGCGAGTGAAGGGCCTGATTTATGCAGGTACCGACGATGGCATGTTTTCGGTAACCGGAGACAATGGGCAGACCTGGAAGCAATACGAAAAATTCGGCACGCTGGATGTCCCGGAATTCGGCTACATCAACGATATCATCGCCGACAAACACGACGACAACACCGTCTATGCCTGCGTCAATAACCACAAGCGCGGTGACTTCCGGCCGTATATCGTGAAGTCCACCGATCGCGGCGAAACGTGGACTTCGATTACCGGCGACCTGCCGGAGCGGGGCACGGTCTACACGATCCGCCAGGATCACGTGAATCCGAAACTGCTTTTTTGCGGTACGGAATTCGCTTGCTACTTCACCATCGACGGAGGGAACAAGTGGATCGAGCTGGGGAGCGGCCTGCCGCCGGTTGCCGTTCGCGATATCGAAGTCCAGGAGCGGGAGAACGATCTGGTCCTCGCGACATTTGGTCGCGGGTTCTACATTCTCGATGACTACTCCCCGCTTCGCGATCTCAAGCGGGAACTTCTGGAAACCAATCACATTTTCCCGGTTCGCACCGGCAAGATGTACATGGAAGCCGATGTTCTCGGCGTCCCCGGCAAGGGATTTCAGGGTGCCGGTTTCTACACCGCTCCCAATCCGGAATACGGCGTGACTTTCACGTATTACGTCAAGGACTCCCTGAAGACGAAGAAGGCCACGCGCAAGGAGGAAGAAGGAAAACTCAAGGCGGCCGGCAAGGACACACCGTATCCGGAATGGGATGCGCTCAAGGCCGAAGACCGCGAAATCCCGCCTGTCCGCTGGCTGACGATTCGCGACGAGCAGGGAGCGGTCGTGAACCGGTTGCAAGCGAGCACGTCAAAAGGGATGCACAGGATCAACTGGAATTTCCAGCACGCGGTCGCATCCAGCGGCGGACGGCGCCGCGGTGGCATGGGGCCATTGGCAGCGCCCGGCAAGTACACCATCGGGTTGACCCAGATGGTCGATGGCCAGGTCACGGAACTGGTACCGGCGGTTGCCTTCGAGATCCAGCCACTCGGTTTCGAGAATTTCACCGAGCCCGACCGGGCCGGCATCGTCGCTTTCTGCAAACAGGCCAACAAGCTTGCCATCGCCGTCAATGCGGCCAGTGCAGTGGCGGAAGAAGCGCAGACGGAGCTGGATCGAATGCTTCAGGTTGTTGAAAGTAATCCGGAGCTGGACGTTCTGTTGCTTAACGACATTCGCGCCGTGAAAACAAAGCTGATGGATGTCATGGAAAAGTTCAACGGTGACCCGACGAAGCCGAGTCGCAATGAGGCGGCTTATCCGGGCTTCACTGGCCGGATAATCACGATGATGTTTGGCGCGATGGGCTCCTATGAAGGCCCAACGGGTACGCACAAGGCCCAGTACAACATCGTCGACACTGAGTTCACAGCGGCACTTGCCGAACTGAAGGGGGTTCTGGAGACAGACATCATTCAGTTGCGCGGAAAGCTTGATGCCGCGGGCGCCCCGTGGACCCCCGGCCGGAAAATCCCGGACTGGAAGTAATGGTTTCCGCTCCTGATCAAGGCCCCCGCTGGCTTCATGCCAGCGGAGCCATGACTGAGAGGCTATAAAACTACTTGCCGATAACCTCGACGCCATCGAGAACGGCATCGCCAGGATAAACAATGACAATATCGCCCGGTGCAAGGCCTTCCAGCACCTGGGCGTGAGTTGTGTTGCGTCGCCCGATTTTCAACTCCGTCTTCCGCGCCAAATCGCCCTCGACGCGAAAGACGTTCCATTCCCCTTCCTCGCGGAACAGGGCACTCGTCGGCACCTGGATCACATCATCGGCTTCCCAAATGATGACTCGCGCTTCGACACGATAGCCATCTCCGAGGCGGGCAATCGTCTCCGGTTCTTCGGTAAAGTCGGCGATCACATTGACGCGTTGTTCCTCGACACCGAGGGCGCTGATTTTGGTAAAGGCGGCCGGCTCGGTGAGCCGCACACGGCCTTTCAGCGGCTGCTCGCCCCCCCAGTGCTCAAGTTCCACTACATTTCCGTCGGCGATTTTTACGGCATCGCTGGACAGAACATCGATCACGATCTCCAGATCCTCAGGATCGCCGACCTCGACCAGAGGCGTTCCCGGGCTGATCACCGTGGCACTTTCCTGCAGAACGCGTAGCACGCGGCCGTTGATCGGTGCAAGGATGCGGATCCGGTCCAGTTCGTTGTCCGACGTTGCGTAGGCGAGCGCGGCCTCCGCCTGCTTGAATTCGAAGTCGGCGATCTCCCGTTCGAACTCGGCAACGTGCAAATCCTCTTCCCGGCTGCGGCGGCCGGCAAAGGCGAGGTCGTATTCGTCGCGGGGGATCGCATTTCGCTCGAACAACTGTTTGGCCCGGCCAAATTGGGCCTCGGCAAGCTGGAAGGCTGCGAGTGCCTGCTCCTTGCGGGCATCTGCCCGTTCGATGGCCGTTCGCGCCGCGTCTACGGTGGCCCGGGCCTGCGCCAGCTGCCGCGCGTCGAGCATTGACGGCGCATTGGGTTGCAGCGTGGCGATCAGGGTCTCCCCCTGTTTGATTGTGTCGCCGGGTTTCAGACCGATTCGCAACAGGCTGCCGCCAACATTGGATGAAACCACGTAGCGGTTGCGGATTCGCGTCACGCCGTCTTCATTGACGGTGACCTGCAACTTGCCACGAGCAATTGTCGCTGTTTCGACTTCGACAGGTTGGGGTACCAGGGCATACCACACGCCGAACCCGACAAGGGCGAGAACGCATGTCCAGAGAAACAAACGAAACACTTTTTGCACGACAGGTCACTCCCGCGTCTTGAGAACGCCGATCAAATCCAGGTGCCGAAGCCTGCGTTGCACAATGCCGGCGGTAATCAGTGCGGCAACGATAACAACCAGCGCCGCCGATATGAAGGTGCTGCGGTCAACGACGAGCGGTATCCGGTAAAGTTCCGTATCCATGCCCATGACAAAGGCCGCGACCAGTCCGTATCCGATCACCCATCCCACCGGAATGGCGACCAGCGTGAGCAGCGACAGCTCACCCAGCAGGATTCCGGCCACCTCACCCTGGGTGAATCCCATGACCCGCAAGGTCGCCAGGTCGCGGCCCTGTTCGGACAGCGAGATCCGGGCACTGTTGTACACGACCCCGAAGGCGATGATCACGGCAAACAGGATATTGAACGTGCGCATGGTCAACAGGTTTTCTGCAATCGTATCCTCAAAGCTGCGAACGGCGGCTTCCTTGATCGTGACGCCGGCCACTTTGGGAATGTCTTTCAATTGCCCGTAGAGCTCCGGCAGCCGGTCCTCCTGGACAAAAAGGAAGGCTCCCGAATAGCTGTTGCCTTCCTGCGTCAGCTGGCGAATCGCGGCGAGATTCATGTAGGCGCTCAAACCGCCATATTCCCTGACGATTCCCGTGACCACCAGATCGACCAGCGGCCGGGTCCCTTCGAGGACTTTCAGCGTGCAAATGTCTCCCCGCCGGAGTTGCAGGAGCTCGGCAAGCTTGTCGGAAAGAACGAGGCCATCGTCCGGCAGGGAGACAGCCCGTTCGTTTACGTCGAGCAGGCGAAAGAGATCCGATTCGCGGTCGAGACCCATGACGCCGATCCGCCGGGAAATATGCCCGTTGCTCATTCGCGTGGCCACCGCCCGGAATGGCTGGACGCCCATCACTCCCGGCTTGCCAGCCAGTTCGTGAACGATTGAAGGCGTTGAAGGTTCGATCAGTGTCACCGTGACTTGCTGCCGTTGCTGCAGCTCGAACTGGAAATGAAGCAGGTAGCGGACGGCATCGAGCGAGAAGCTGCCGAGAATCAGGATGGCGACGGCCATGGCAATTCCAATGATCGCCGAAAAAGCCTTGACCGGCTTTCGTTCCAGTTGCCGGATAATCATTCTGGCGACTTGCGGAAGAAGTCTGCCAATGCCGAGACGTTCCACGAAGGAAGGTGCGTACTTCGCCGGCGGCTCGGGACGCATGGCTTCCGCCGGCGGCAGGCTCATTGCGCGAGCGACGGAACGCCAGGAGGCAAGGGTCGCCGACGCGAAACTGATAAGCGCCGAACCGAGCACGATGCCCGGTGTCATGCGAACACTGAACGTGGGAAACTGGTAAATCTCCGCATACATTCGCGTCATGTTGATGCCCAGCCAATAGCCGAACAGTCCGCCCGCGATCGTTCCGGCAGTCGCGATCACGAACACCAGCTTCATGAAGTGCCAGCCCACCGCCCAGCGGGAATAGCCAAAGGCTTTCAGTGCGGCAATCTGTTCCCGCTGCAGACCAATAATCCTGCTGACGACGACATTGAGAAGGAAGGCGGCAACCCCGAGAAAAATGGACGGGGCCAGAATTGCCATGGTTGCAAGCTGTTTGATTTCATCGGAAATGTAGGTGTGAGAAGTCTGTTCACTGCGCCCGTAGGCCCCGGCGCATCCGTAAGGCTCCAGCAAAATATCGAGCTGCCGGATCACTTCCGCTTCGTTGGCGCCCCTTTCCAGCGAAAGGCTGACATCATTGAAGGCCCCTTCCATGTCGAACGCAGCGGCCATCTGCCGCTCGCTCATCCAGAAGACGCCATACCGCTTGAAATCCGGCAACAGGCTTCCCGGCTGAATCTGGATAATGAACTCAGGCGAAAGGGCGATGCCGGCAATCAGCAAACGCTGCCGCTTGCCATTTATAATCACGACCAGCTCGTCGCCGCTGACCATGCCATGGGCCTCGGCAAAACTTTTGCCGCAGAGGACTTCATTGCTTCGTTCAGGATCGACCATTCTGCCGGCTACCAGATGAATGTCGTTCAGCGCGGCGCGGCCCTGGTCGGGTAGGGAAAAGAAACGGCCGTTTGCCGGCTCATCCATGTCGGGAACGTCGATCGAGACCGCGGATGCAATCCGCACGGAGACCACGGATACACCGGGGATACGCTCGATGGCAGGCAGCACACTCCGTGGCACACGTTTTGCCGTGGCGAAGACCTCGCCGAATCGATAGCTGCGGTAATAATCATCCCGGCTGTATTTGAGAGAACCGAGTGCGCAGAGGGACATGTTGAACATGGCGATCCCGGCAGCGATGACCAGGGCGATCGCGATCACCTGCGTGGAGATGTGCCACAGGTCCCGAGCCAGTTTGCGGTCGAGCATCGAAAGCATGCCTACCACTCCAGCTCGTCGGGGGACAAACGGGCGGAATTGTGCTCGACCCGTGAAATGCGTCCGTCCGAAATGAAAATCACCCGATCGGCCATTTTCGAGATCTCGGCGTTATGCGTGATCACGGCTGTCGTTGTGCCCAGTTCGCGGTTCACTTTCTCGATGGCCTTGAGAACATAGACGCCGGTATGGACATCCAGTGCGCCGGTCGGTTCGTCACAAAGCAGCACTTCGGGCCGCTTGGCCACGGCGCGGGCAATCGCCACGCGCTGTTGTTCGCCGCCGGAGAGTTGTGCCGGAAAGTGGTTCATGCGACCCTCGAGGTTGACGAGGCGAAGCGCATCGCCTGGCTCCATGGGGTTGCGGGCGATTTCAGTGATCAGGGCCACGTTCTCCTTGGCCGTCAGACTTGGAATCAGGTTGTAGAACTGGAAAACGAATCCGACATGAAGGCGGCGATAGCGGGTAAGCTCCGCATCGCTCCAGGCCGTCAACTCCTCGTCGCCGTAAAACACCTTGCCGGCCGTGGGAGAGTCCAGCCCGCCCAGAATATTGAGCAGCGTGGACTTGCCACTTCCAGAGGGCCCGAGCAGCACGACAAACTCGCCGCGGTAAAGGTCCAGATCGACTCCGCGAAGGGCTTCCACCCTTACATCTCCCATCTGGTAGACGCGGGTCACGCCGCGGGCACTGAATACTGTTTCTTTCGACTTGTCGGAGATTCCTGACATTCCCGTGGCTGGCTGGTTCAATAGCGCATCGTTCAATTAACGCGATTTCTCCTGTCGGGAATCCGCCCCGCTCGCCGGACAAAGGGGTTGCGTCCATGCCTGCTGGAACTGATTGTCAAACGACGGATATTCATGTGGGCGACTTGAGGTAACCACTGCCCTCACATACAGCTCATCTCCCGTGAAGCGATAGACCGGATTGAGCGAATGGTCGGTGCCAAGAATTTCGCCGATCTCTGCCGAATAGCGGGACCTGCCTGGAATTTCTTCCCCCTTTTCATCGGTAGCCGGTTCCGTTGCCTGATCATACCCGCGCCGGGTGCCAACAAAGCGGGTCTCATAGGTAACATCCGGATCGGCATGAATGGTCAGGGACAGAACCCCCGCCTCCGGATCGGACTGGACGTTTTCCAGCCGGACCCCGGAGCTGAAATAGAATTCGCCGGTATGCACGGCCTTCATCAGCGACTCCGCCGTCAATTCCGCAGCGCGGACCATGATCCATCCCCGGCCGGGCCGGCTGCCAATCGCGCCGTGATAGTTATGGCTGTCATCGGTGGCCAGTCCCAGCAACGGGGGATACTTCAGGCGATCGATGCGAAGCGTATTGGCGATATCCCAAAGCCTTTCCACAGACGGACGCTTTTCATCGCCGTTGTGATTGACCGAGCGGTGTCCGTTGTAGACTTCCATGTATCGGACCCGGGCAACGGATGTCAGGTCCTCTGCCGATATTCCCCAGCCGAAGTTGGGATGATTGAGAAACATGAACGCCGACAGGTTACTCATCCGCGCCTGCTCCTCCATCATTCGCAGGTTGGCATCGATCGATTCGCGAACCGTGCTTCCTCCGGTCGGCTGAAGCAGCTCGGCAAGGTTGATTGCGTTGAGATGCACGGGGAGCCGTTCAACCGAATCGGTAACCTCTTCTCCCTCAAGCAATACGAATCGCCCGGATTGTTCAAAGTGGCTCCGGTATTCGGCAAGCGGCGTCAGCCGGATCTGCGGCTTGCCGTCCGTCTCCTTTCTCTTAAGGAACTTGTCGCCAAACGCGGCCTGATATTTTTCAATACAAACGGCACCTCCGCGTTTTTCGATGGCCTCCTCATCCATCCAGCGCTCGCCGCGGGCAAGCACATTGTGGTCAGTCATGGCCATGAAGTCGTATCCGTTGTCGACATACCATTTGACGATCATTTCCGGAAAGTCATCCCCGTCGCTCCAAAAGGAATGCGTGTGGAGATTGCCACGGTACCAGTTTCCCTTTTTCTGAACCTGTTGTTCGTCGGGCGATGACGCCAGGGGCTGGCCGTCAACCAGTCCCCGCTCGATGGCAGTTTCCGATGCGATCGATTGCAGCCAGCCGGAAAGTTCCTCGTCGGCGAGTTCAGGCTTGAATCCCTTCAGGCCGGCGGGGTCCTTGTGGGTAATGGCTGCGTAAATAACGAAGGCCGCCAAAAGCGCGCCTGCGCGGCTGGAATGGTTCCCGTCGGAACTGTGGAGCTCCAGGCCATCCTTTCGGGAAAGCGCTTTGTCAAATGCCGCACCGGTCGGCGCGACAAGGCCCCCCGTTTCGTCGGCGATGATCTTGTAGATCGCCTCGGTCCGTTCCGAATCACCGGCAACACCCCTGAGCCCCCATTCCGAAAAGAGGACAACCTTTGCCCCGGCGGTGCGGGCGACTTTGCCAAGCCGGATCGCTTCGGTGTTGGAGTAGGTGTATTTTCCGCTGCTGCTGATCTTCTGGCCCTGCAAGACGACGACGTCCCACAATCCTTCCTCGATCGATTCGATGATTGTCGGATTGCGGCCCAGGTCCTCCAAAAACATCCCGCAATAAAGGTCGCCTTTCGCGAAAGGGGCTTCCTGTCCGTGGTTCAGCATGCGCACCACCATGCCGGAGAGATCGTTCGATGCCGTATGGCTGTTGCCCAGAAAAAGTACCCGCAGCTTGAAGTCCGCGTTTTCCGGCTTTGAAGTGCCAGCAGATGACCCGGGCGCCGCTTTTGCCGATCCGGCGATCTCCGTCTCCGACTTGCATCCCGCAAGCAGCGAAAACAAAGACAAAAACAAAAACACGACGCCGACAAGTCGCGAATAACAGGGCTTGCGGCCGCTCGATTTGCCGGAAAACAATTGCTGCATCATTTTCTTCTTTTTTCAAGGCGCATGTCGGCAGGAATGACTGAGCCCGACATTGTAACCGGACTTGCGTTCGCATCCCAACCGGAAACAACGACTGGAGGAAAGGGGCCAACCCGTTGCCAGGCCGCGGGGGTTTTTTTACGATCTTTCGCACCATGAAGGTCATTTCACTGCAATCGGGAAGCAACGGCAACTCGTTTTATGTCGAGGCGGACGACGTCCGTTTGCTGTTTGACGCAGGGATTACCGGAAAACAGGCCGAGGAACGGCTGGCCAGCCATGGAAGGGACATCCGCGCCTGCCGCGCCCTGTTTATTACCCATGATCACGCGGATCACACTTGCGGCATGGGTGTGTTCCACCGCAAGTTTCGCTTGCCGGTGTATGTCACGCAGAAGACCCTTTCCGCCACACTTCGGCAGCGCGCCATCGGGCCGCTGCACGATGTCCGCTTTTTTTCTCCAGGCGAAAGCATTTCCTTTGAGACGGGCTCGGGCCCTCCCGTCAGCGTGCATACGATTCCGACTCCCCACGATGCCGCCGATGGAGTCGCCTATATCATCGAATACGGCGAGAAGCGTATCGGAATTCTCACCGATCTCGGGCATGTATTCGACGGATTGCGGGAAGTGCTGCTCTCGCTGGACGGCGTGATTATCGAAAGCAACTACGATGGCCACTTGCTGGAGTCCGGGCCCTACCCGGAGGCCCTCAAGCGACGGATTCGCGGCAAGGGGGGACATCTCAGCAATGAGGAATGCGCCAGCCTGCTGGCGCGCACAGCCATGTTCCGCCGACTGAAGTGGGCTTGCCTCTGTCATCTGTCGGCCGAAAACAACTGTCCCGATCTCGCGCTGGCAACATCGCGGAGCGCCGTCGATCCCGAACTGAGACTGTACGTGGCCAGCCGGAACGAAGTCTCCGGTATCCTGGAAGTTTGAGCGGTTGATTCGTTCTGTGCAGCTTGCCCGCTGGTGTCGGCAGGGAGCTACCTGAGCGGCTCGATCGTCACAGCGCTGAGGACCGAATTGGCAATGAAGCACTTGTCATGAGCTTCATGATGCATGGCATCAATCAGTGACTCGTCCGGAGTCGCTCCATCCCATTCGATCAGGGGCCGAAGCCGCACGGCCGTCATGGCCATCTTGCCGGCGGGGTTTTTCCCCATTTCGCCAACGGCATTATCCACATATCGATTTACGCGCAGCTTGTTCCTGGCGGCGATCGCCAAAAACCAGAGCATATGGCAACTGGAAATCGAAGCGATGAAAGCCTCTTCCGGATCAACGGCCGCCGCATCGGACATCGGTACCGGCACGACTTGCGGCGATGACGAAGCGGTGACCACGCCGCCGCCGTCGAATATCCATCGATGCACTCGCGAATATCGCTTGTCGGTAAACACGTCCTCGCCACGCGACCACTCGACGGTTACGGTAATAGCTGACAATTTCTCAATCGCTCCTTGCTGGCGGATGGATCAGGTGTCGATACCCGGCCGTATTATGCTCCGCGGCGGATCAGATGGAAACCCCGTTCGGTGCGGTAAAAGTTTCGTCGACGATGTTGCCGGTATTTCTTGTAGCCGCCGGCTCAAAAATGACAACTTCCGCCTCAGCGGCAGCAAGTGTCCTATGTTCCATTCCCCGCGGTACGACATGCAGCTCACCGGCGTTGAGGGTAACACTGTGATCGCGATATTCGACGACCATGGATCCCTTCCAGACCAGGAACATTTCGTCCTCGTTTTCGTGGGTATGCCAGGGGAATTCTCCGCAAAGCTTGGCGAGTTTGACTTCCTGGCCATTGAGCGATGCCACGACCTTCGGGCGCCAGTGCTCATCGATCAGGGCAAACTTTGACGTCAGGCAGAGCTTTGACATGGCAAGTGATCTCCATAATGCGGGGCGCATCGGTACATGAAACCCGGCCCTGTAGCCGCGTCTCTCCGAGACGCGAACCCTGTAGCCGAGTCTCTCCGAGACTCGGATCAATCTACCCAAAACCGCGTCTCGGAGAGACGCGGCTACAGAAAACTCGCAAAGGACAGACATTTCTTCCGCGGTTACGCGGCGTGCATCCTGTAGCCGAGTCTCTCCGAGACTCGGATCGATCTGCTCAAAAACCGCGTCTCGGAGAGACGCGTCTACCGGAGTCCGCGTCTCGGAGAGACGCGGCTACAGGCGAGGCATTTCTCCTGCGGTTACCGACGAAATGGAATACCAGCGAATCATGCAAAGCGATCGGCAGGGGGGCATCCCATCCGGACCATAGGGGGAGGAAGTCTGGAATTCTTCCGTCCGGTCGGGAACCATCCAGTGTCATTTTGCTGGCAAGCCGGCGAATTGCCGGGGAGGGTGGCGCCGGGCCCCGGTAATTCCCGCCTCTTTTTTGTGTGTGCCAGAGGGCTTCTGGCCGATAGAATAAGGGATGATTCGCCGCAAATCATCGAAAGGGCAGGGTTGCGCGCCTTGCCCGTCGCCGCCCCCGTTGACCCCGTGGGATGAAAACACAATGAGATTCAATAATATTCTGGAAGCCGTTGGCCGGACGCCATTGATCCGCCTGAACCGGATCAACCAGGGGCTCAAGCCCGCCATCTACGCCAAAGTCGAGTACTTCAACCCCGGCGGGAGCGTCAAGGATCGCATCGCGATCAACATGGTCGATGAAGCCGAGAAGCGCGGCGATCTGAAGCCCGGCGGCACGATCATCGAGGGGACGAGCGGCAATACCGGCATGGGGCTCGCTCTGGTCGCCTGCGTCCGCGGTTATAAGTGCATCTTCACAACCACCGACAAGCAGTCGCAGGAGAAGGTGAATCTTCTGAAGTCATTGGGCGCCGAAGTGATCGTCTGTCCGACGGCTGTCGAGCCGGACGATCCGCGGTCGTATTACTCAGTGGCCAAGCGGCTGGCGCGGGAGATCCCCAACTCGTACTACCCGAACCAGTACGACAATCCCGACAACACCGAGACCCATTACATGACGACCGGGCCGGAGATCTGGGAAGACACCGATGGCCGGATCACGCACTTCGTCGCCGGCATGGGAACCGGCGGAACCATTTCCGGGATCGGCCGCTACCTCAAGGAGCAGAATCCGCAGATCAAGGTGATCGGTGTCGACCCGATCGGATCGCTCTACCACGAGTTCTTCCACAAAGGCACGGTGGGCAAGGCCCATACCTATGTCGTCGAAGGAATCGGCGAAGACATTTTTCCGTCGACCATGCACTTCCAGTACCTCGATGAATGCCTGCAAGTCACCGACCGCGACTGTTTCATCACGGCCCGGCGGATGGCGCGGCAGGAAGGGATTTTTAGCGGCGGATCGGCCGGAGCGGCTGTTTGGGGAGGCCTCGAATACGCGAGGCAGCTCGACGAAGATGACATGATGGTGATCCTGATCCCCGACACCGGCAGGCAATACATCAGCAAGGTCTACAACGACGAATGGATGCGGGACAACCAGTACCTCGGCCCGGCCATCAAGATCAGCGTGGGCCAGTGCGTCCGCATCAAGAGCCGTTTCAAGGAGTTGCATCTCGTCCATCCGGACGACAATGCCCACGATGCCATGACGCGAATGGAGGAACTGGACATTTCCCAGATGCCAGTATTCGAGGACAACCGGCCGATGGGATCCATCACCGAGGATGGCCTGGTGACGATGGTGCTGCAAGGCTACGACCTGCGACATGTCAAAGTTCGCGAAGTCATGGAACCGGCCTTTCCAATCGTCGATCCGGAAGCGCAGATCGACCAGATCACCAGCCTGTTGCGCGGCGATACCCCGGCGGTGTTTGTGCGAATGAATGGCCAGTTCGAGATCATCACCAAATACGATGTGGTGCACACGATCGCCAAGATGAAGGAGACGGGCGAACTTGCAGGAAGCGTGGCCTGACCACCAGCCCGGTCGGGGCAAGGCCCGACCACCTGACCCATGAGCAAGACTTCCCAACGATCGCCGTTTCCCGGCATGAACCCGTACCTGGAACGGTACTGGGGCGATGTTCATACCAGCTTGATGGTGTACGCGAGAAACCAGCTTGTCCCCCAGCTTCCCGCCGGCTTGCTGGCCCGCGTGGAGGAGGGGCTCACGGTAATCGCCGGCGACCGGGCCGCGCGGACGATTTATCCCGACGTCAGCGTGGTCGAGGAACCGTCGAGCGGCTATTCCAGCGGGACGGATACTGCCGTTCAGATCGCCGAGCCGCTGGTGCTGGCGGTCGAAGACGAATTCCAAACAGCGCGTCACATCGAGATCGTCGATTCACGAGACGGGAATCGGCTGATCACAGTGATCGAGTTCCTCAGCCCGGGAAACAAGTCTTCGCATGCGGGTCGCGAGGCCTATCGCAGGAAGCAGGTCGATTACCTCGAATCGGAAGTGAACCTGGTGGAGATCGATTTGGTACGTGCCGGTTCGTGGGCGCTGGCTTTTCCCGAGGCCCGGGTGCCGGCCGATTGGCGGACGACTTACCAGATTTGCGTGCGTCGCGCGACGAAGCCTCTGGACGCCGAGCTTTACCGGGTGCCGCTGCGCGAACGGTTACCAAACATCCGTATACCCTTGCGAGCCGGCGATCCGGACGCGGTACTGCAACTGCAACCGCTGATCGATGATTGCTACCGCGATGGCGCTTATTGGCAAATCGATTATTCCGGCGACCTTGTCCCGCCACTTGCCGACGCCGACGCCCAATGGGTTTTGGAAATTCTCGCGAGTACCAGCCAAACCCCGCATTGACCCGAATCCCGATACAGGAAAGACCTTGATGAGTTCAAAACACAAGATTGCCACACGGGCCATTCATGCCGGGCAGCAGCCCGACCCCTCGACCGGCGCGATCATGACACCGGTTTACATGACTTCCACCTATGTGCAGCGGGCACCGGCGGAGCACCTCGGCTACGAATACTCGCGCAGCGGCAACCCGACGCGAACCGCGCTGGAGCAGAATCTCGCGTCGCTGGAAAACGGCCTTTATGGCTTGTGTTTTGCCAGTGGTCTCGCCGCCGAAAATACAATTCTGCACATGCTGAAATCCGGAGACCATATCGTCACGGCCCGCGACGTTTACGGCGGCACTTTCCGGCTTTTCGACAAGGTCTGGAAGCAGCTTGGCGTCACATTCACATCGGTCAACGCCTGGAACCTGGACGAAATTCGCAACGCCATGCGACCGGAAACGCGGCTTGTCTGGCTGGAGTCACCCTCCAATCCGCTTCTTCGCTGCACGGATCTGGCGGGCGCGGCGGAAATTGCCCACAAGGGCCAGGCGCTGGCGGTTGTCGACAACACCTTTGCCACGCCCATCCTGCAACAGCCACTGGAACTCGGCGCCGACATCGTCCTGCATTCGGTAACCAAATACCTTGGCGGGCACTCCGATGTGATTGGCGGAGCGGTCATTGTCAATGACGGGGAGATTCACGAACGGCTCCGCTTCCTGCAAAACGCAGCCGGGGGCGTTCCCGGCCCGATGGATTGTTTCCTCGTGCTTCGCGGCACCAAAACCCTCACTGTGCGCATGAAACAGCACTGTGAAAACGCCCGTCGCATTGCGGAATGGCTGGTGTCGCATCCGGAAGTGGAACGGGTCTTTTATCCGGGATTGCCGGGCGATCCCTCTCACGCCGTTGCCTCGCGACAAATGAGCGATTTCGGAGGCATGGTTTCACTGGAGCTGCGCGGCGATCTGGAAAGGAACCGGCGATTTGCTTCCAGCACCCGGCTGTTCTCGCTGGCCGAGAGCCTGGGTGGCGTCGAGTCGATGATCAATCATCCGGCCAGCATGACGCATGCCTCGATTCCCAAAGCTGAACGGGAAAAAGGGGGGCTGCGCGATACCCTGATGCGATTGTCCGTGGGTATAGAAGATGTCGAAGACCTGATTGCCGATCTCGACCAGGCCATCGAAGCCAGCCGCGGGGAAACGCGCGGCCAGGCCCCGACTCGCCAAACGGCATCCTGCTGAATGTCGACTTTCGCTTTGCGAAAGTCGGCCCCGTTGCCTTTCAATCGTCCCGTTTCCGATTACCGGGCGGCTTGCATCCCGAACTTGCGGAGCATTTCCAGGTCTTCGTTCTCGTCCGGATTGGGCGTCGTCAGCAATTTGTCGCCGTAGAAAATCGAGTTTGCGCCGGCAAGGAAACAAAGCGCCTGCCCCGCTTCTCCCAGAGTTCGCCGGCCCGCGGACAGGCGAACGGCTGAGGCAGGCATCAGAATCCTCGCGACAGCGATCGTGCGAACCAGTTCGACGGGGTCGATCGGCGACAGTTCTCCCATCGGCGTTCCCGGGACGGGAACAAGCATGTTGATCGGCACGGAATGGGGATGTTCCGGTAACGTCGCCAGCGTGTGCAGCATGCCAGCGCGGTCATCGATCGACTCTCCCATGCCGATAATCCCGCCGGAGCAGACTTTCATGCCGGCGTCACGCACATTCTGCAAGGTGTCCAGGCGGTCGTCGAAGCATCTCGTAGTGATCACCGACGGGTAAAACTCGCGCGATGTATCGATGTTGTGGTTGTAGTAGTCCAGTCCGGCATCGGCGAGCTGCTGCGCCTGTTCGGGCGTCAACATTCCCAGAGTCATGCATGTTTCCATTCCCATGTCGCGGACGGATTGGATGATATTGGCAAGCTCTTCGACATCGCGGTCTTTCAGTTCCCGCCACGCGGCTCCCATGCAGAATCGCCCGGCTCCGCTGGCCTTCGCGGCTCGTGCGAACTCCAGAACCCGCTCCCGGTCCATCAACCGTTCACGCTCGACACCGGTGGCATAGCGGGCCGATTGAGAACAGTACTTGCAATCCTCGCTGCAGCCTCCCTGTTTGATGTTCAGCAAGGTCGAAAGCTGCACCGTGTTGGGATCGTGATAGCGGCGGTGGACGGATTGCGCCAGGTAGACAAGGTCCATCAAAGGCATTTCGAAAAGCGAGCGGACTTCTTCAATGGTCCAGTCGTTTCGAATTTCTGCCGGGTCGTTTCCAGGCCGGGAACGAGAGGTCGTGCAGTGCGAGTTCATCAATTCTTTGTCGAAAAGAAGGTTGTTCGGGGCCGTTGCAAAGCCCAAGTCTAACCCGAACTCCCGATTCGCGGAATAACGAGGCCCGGGAACGCCAGGCCCCGTTTCTGTTCCGGGCCACTCCCCCGCGCGGAATGGCCGGGAAGGGGCACGCTAATCGACCTCCCGCAACGCTGTCGCCAGTTCGCTGTAGACAAACTCGAGCTGTTCGCCGGTAATGCAATAGGGGGGCAGAAGATAGACAACGTTGCCCAGCGGTCGCAGCAACGCGCTTCTCGGCTGCTCGTGGCGCTCGCGAAACCAGCGACCCAGGCGCTGGCCAATCGCCGCATGATAGCCGGAATCGTCGGCGGCCAGGTCCAGCGCGGCGATCGTGCCCCGAATGCGCCTGCGCGAGACGCCGGGCAATCCGTCGAGGGACTTCATCCCCGCGCGATGGCCCTCCTCGATTCGCCGCCATGCTTCCACGGTTGATTCCTGTTGCAGCAGTTTCAGTGACGCAAGTGCCGCAGCGCAACCCAGCGGATTGGCGGTGTAGGAATGACCGTGGGCGAACAGGACCCGCGAATCGGCGCCTTGAAAGGCCTCATAGACCCGGTCATCGACGAGCGTAACAGACATTGGCAGAAAACCGCCGGTCAGGCCTTTGGAAAGGCAGAGCAGGTCCGGAACGACGCCAGTTTGTTCCAGCGCGAAACAGGTGCCGGTCCGGCCGAAGCCGGTCATGATCTCGTCGAAGATTACCAGCGCGCCCGTCTGTCGAATCCGGCGAGTCGCCTCGGCGATGAAGCCCGGCCGGACAAACCGCATCCCGGAGGCACCCTGAACCAGAGGTTCGACGATCATCGCCGCCGTGTGTTGGCCGTGCCGCGAAAGAAACTGGTCGAGCTGATCGAGGGCACCATTTTCGCGACCTTCAACTGCGGTGTCGCCGTCCCACGTCGCCGGCCACGGCATAACATCGCAAGGAACGAGCTGCCGTCGCCAGGCTTCGAAAAAACCGCTGCTGACTCCGGCCGACATCGCGCCGATGGTATCGCCGTGATAGCCGCCTTCGAAGACGACGATTCGCTGCCGGTCCGGATTTCCGCGCGCTTGCCAGTATTGCCAGGCAAGTTTGAGAGCGACCTCGATTGCCGTGGAACCATCATCGGAAAAGAAAACTCTTTGCAGGCTGCCCGGAACGATGGCACAAAGCGATTCCGCCAGCCGGATCGCTGGTTCGTGGGTGTAGCCGGCAAAGATCACCTGTTCGAGTTCGCCCGCCTGGCGGGCAATCGCACGGGCGATGTCCGGCTGTGCGTGCCCGAACAGGTTGACCCACCATGACGAAATCGCATCGACGATTTCATGCCCTTCACTGGTTCGAAGAACAGCGCCTTCCCCGGAAGCGACAAGCAACGGCCGTATCCCGGTGCCTGATCGCGTAAACGGATGCCAGACATGCCTCGAATCCAGCTCGTCAAGTTCCCGGTCGGATTGGGCCATCTGGATTTCTCGTCGATCCCGGGCATGCCGGGCTGGCAAATTGTAGTGGGTCGCAAGAGTTGTAGCGACATTATAGGAAACATTGGGCTTGCCGGGATAAACTGCCGAAACCAGCGTCAGGCTGCCGGTTCTTTAAAGGCCTGGTTCAATATCTGGTGATTTGCATGTATCGTCGCGCGAAGATGTGGATGGCCCTGATCGTCTCGGCTTGCCTGTCTTCATCGGCAGATGCCGATCTGGTTATCGACTGGTCGCAGCCATCCGTTTCGATCAACATCATCGACTCACAAAATGCCATTGTCACCGGCTTTACCACGGGCGATCAGGCGGTAGCGTTTCAGGCGTTGATCACTACGGCGAACGCGAGTCAACAGGTGACGTTGACCGGACCGTTGGGAGGCATTGGGAATCCGCTCAATCTCAACATACCGGCGCCACGGCAGTTGGCGAGCCTGATGGCTGTCGAGATATCGATTCCGGGTTACCAAATGGTGAATTCGGCGTTCGAGCTGCTGGATGTCGACGCCGCTTCGCAGAACTCGCCGCCGTTTGGCAGTTGGCAGGATCAGATCACGTTTCTGGACCCCGTCTCCGGCATCACATTCACTCCCGTAGATCCGGCGAGATATTCGATTAACGGCAACCAGATCACGGCAGTGCTCGGACCGAACATTGGAAATAACAGCCCCGACGCCAACGTCAACGTGCAACTTGCGGGCGCGTCAGAATATATCCGCTATACCTATGGGCCGGGTCTTTTTGACTTGCTGGGTCAAAACCAGCGGCACGGTATCTCCAATATCACAATCCAAAGCATCGTTGCCATTCCCGAGCCGGGTGTCGCTAACCTGATGTTCTTTGCATTCGTTGGCCTGTCGGTTAGCCGGCGGCGCAAACGGCACCGTTTGAGTTCTAATTCATAGCGGCGGCAGCTCAAGCACTGTGTGGCCAGTTTCGCATCGTCGTGTACCCGCGGCACGAGTTCGATCTGGACTCTGGAAGTGGAATCGGCGGGCGGGCTGGAAAAGCTGCTCACCATCGAGGTCCGGCCGGCCGGGCGTCTGATTTGCCAGGCGCGAGGCAAGTGCAATCGTCTCGCCACCGAAAAGGAACTTCACATCCTCCATCGCTGGGCCACCCAGAACAACCTGCGCCTGGCCGTCCGCTACCCGCCCCCCCGCCACGCGCCGGCTTCGCCAGAAAAATCGCAGTTTCTTCGAGCAGCAAGTAGGCAAACGCTGGCCGTGTTTGGTAATTCATCTTCTCACGCCAATACTTCGGCGTGTCGGACCGAAGCGAGTTGCGCCCTGTCGATTCGTCAATCAGAATGGCCCGCTTCAGTCAGGTTGACCGATTTATCCAAGTTTGTGCTTCGAAGAAATGCCATCTTGTGTCACAGTTCAATTAGTCTCGCATTAGCCGCGAACCGCCACCTAGAACAAGTTGTGTTTCTGGCTGAGTACCTTCTAGCATCAAGTTCATAATGTGAACTTGCACAACCTGATTCATTGGCCGATAGAATGCCATTCTGGTTTTCACCCACCGTTAAAAGATCCAGCCCCATCGGGACCGTTCTTTGGATTGTCCGTCAGGGCAACTAGCCACCTGATGATTCATACGGTGTTGACGCACAACATTCCAACTCCGACCATTGGCGACACATTCATCGACAGTGCCTTCCAAAACCTTGCTTCAGTGAAGTACATCGCCCAAACGACAATCAGAACGAGCAGCATGGATATGATGATAAAAGTCAGCCGTAGTGCAAGGTTGAACGGCAATAATGGCCAACGAAAGAGTTCCGCAAGACACAATGAAACCAATAAGCCACCAAAGAAACCGCTGATTGCTCCAGCATTTTGACCATGCTGATGGAGGTATCCTGTCAGCCAACCAATCAGAGCGAATACCACGGCGGATCCCCCATAGAACGTCCCCCAAACGTTTGGTGGCGTCCAACGCGACTCCGTCAATGTAGACTCGTCCACACTTTTCAAAGGGCTCAGCCACATCAACCCAAATCCCGTAGCGAGGCAGAACCCCGAGAGACCTCCGATTGCGCTGCCATAGTCCTCGCGGCTGCCAGTTGCGATCGCTAAAAACAGACCAATACAGGAAAATACTGCTGTGGAAATCAAAGCTAACAGCGTGCACCTCATTGGTCACCTTTCTCACGTCGTTCAGTCACATTGTCACCGAGTTGAGGCAGTTGCCATTGCCAGCGGTGATTTTCCAGAATACGAGTTGACTCGATGAGCTCTGCCGTAATCGTTTCGTTATCCGGCTGGCCCGTCACTCGCAACACGCCGAATCGGGTGAAGGACTCTTGTTCGTCCCCCTTGACTGGTCGGGATATCTCAAGAAAAGTCCCCGTTTCGACAATTCGAGGGTCCATCAACGAGATTAGACACTGTCCCCCACTTGATTCTGATACCACTCCCAAGTTCAAAAGCTGCCCTTGAAACGCCGAAGAGTCAAATTTCTTGTAAGCCCCTACTGCGCTTCGTTGCGTATCTTCAGTTTCTCCACTCAAGAGTTCCCGAACACGCCTTGCAATGATCCGTTCCCGTTCTTCCTCGCGTTGTTGCAATCGACTCTTCAGCTCGATCAGGCGAGCTTCGAACTGAGTGTACTCCGCTTGTCGAGTCGCTTGCTGTGCATCAAACACATTATTCAGTACCTTGCGAAGCTCTAGCTCCAGGTCTGAGCGACGAGTTCCAGAAGTGGTCGCTCGTCGAAGCTCATCAGCAAGTTGTTTCGATCTCGTTTCGAGATCGAGCAGCTGATTAAGTTTGTCAACAGCGAGGCTGTCTTCCGCCCGCTGTTTCGCTCGCTCATCCTGCAATTCGTCGTTGACTCTCTGCGCGACCATTTCGTCCACGACTGTACTGATCCTCGCGACACTTTCCGGATCTCCTTGGATCAAGAGACTATTGGTGGCAACATCGAGGACTAACTTCACGTTCGCCAAGTCTTGCGGATGCGCTCGCAATTCGCCGATCACAGAATTAAATTCCTGTTCGGTCGCAAATTTAATCACCTTGACACGCCCATCGCCGTCAACAGAAGGTGATGATTGGTAACGAAAGTCCGAGATCCCGTTCGACGGGGTCTGGCCCAGCATTGGATTGGCAGTGAAGGCGGCGAGCAGGGCAATTGCGAAGAAAGTTGCAATCCTCCAATCGGAACAAGTCGTTGTAGTAGTCGTCATATCCATTGTCCTTTGAGTAACGAGATTATGTACGTGTTGCAAAATCAACGTATCGTTCATTCATCATTCCAGTCCATCAGGCTTTCTTTCTCCATTTTTCTTAGCCATTTATCAATTTCTGGCGCATCGATGTCGGAAGCACCCCAACAGTCGCCGGACTGTTGCTCCGCAAGTTGTCCGGGAGACGTCGGCGGGACGGATTCCATTGCGGGTGCGGTTACTGAGTGCGGCTTCGCCATCCAGTTGCCTTGCACGAAAATAAGAACAGCCACAAGAACTCCAACGCCGAAGGAGGCGAGGCCAATCCGAAGCTTGGATTGAATTTGCCGACTGGTTGTTGTGGCTGCTGTCTTACGGCACTCTTTCGGCAGGTCTACGACAGATGGCTTCTGGACGTGTGACAAACAGCCCAACAGAAGATCACGCAACTCAGCTGCTGTCTGCCAGCGTTCGTCTGGGTCTTTCGCCAACAGTTTGAGGATGATTTCTTCAAGCCAAACTGGAATCGACGGGTTGCAATCTCGCAAGCATCTGGGCTGCTGGTCGGCGATCTTTCGAAGGACGGCGTAACTGGATCGCGCTTGGAACGGTGGATATCCACTGCACATAGTGTAAAGCACGCAGCCCAAGCTAAACAAATCGCTGCGAAAATCCGCCGGCTCGCCTTTAGCTTGCTCCGGTGACATGTACTGAGGAGTACCGGGTAAGAACCCTGAACTCGTCAAACGTATATCGTCGATCGCACTGGCTAGCCCGAAATCCGCCAAGAGAACTCGCTCAACATCGAATTCCAGCAGAATATTGGCAGGCTTCAGGTCTCGATGGACAATGCCCTGAGCATGAGCAGCGGCGAGCCCATCGGCGACCTGACTGGAAATCCTGAGAATTTGGCAAAGTTCAAGAGGGCCTGCTCGATCCAACCGTTGTTGCAGTGACTCGCCATTGACATACTGCATCACCAGGTATGGATGTTTTGCTTGTCCTTCGACGTTGTAGATGCCAACGACATGGTCGTGGACAACCGCTGCGGCAGCTCGAGCTTCTCGTGTAAAACGAGCGCGCGCCGTAGCGTGACTCATCAAGTGCGGCGCCAACAATTTGATTGCCACCGGACGATGCAGGTCGCCGTCATACGCCTTGAAGACAACACCCATGCCTCCCGAACCGATCACTCGTTCGATGTCGTAGCGTCCCAATCTCCCGAGCAGCTCGGGATGAGTGGGTTCGTCCAAAAGGTGATTCCAACGCTGTTCATTCGGTATCGGAGTCACTTGACGACACCGTCGCTGAGTCGATTCGAGCAAATAGCGCTCCAACTCAATCCCGGCAACGTTGCTCCCCGAGGATACGGATTCAAGCCCTTCTTCGATGCCAGTTTCATTGGCCAGCTTGTTCATGCGAATCTGGCAGTGTTCACAGTCGCTCAGATGGGCATCAATTTCAGGGCGACAATCAAACTCTGTGCCAATTATCTGAGAAAGTTGTTCATCGGAGAGATGATCCACTGACGGCTTCATGACTCTCGCTCCTTTTTGACAAGCTGTCCCAGACGTGACAAAACACGGCTGCGAGCGATGTATACGGCACCCTTTGACAAATTCAAGTCGGCAGCAACTTTCGAAATCGGAAGCCCCTGAAGGTAGGTCAGCTCAAACGCTTTCCATGTCGTCGCTGTGAATTCTCCCTGCACTTCAATGCAAGCCCAACGAATGTGTTCCCGCTGGTACTCGGTGTCAAGATTTTCTGAGAGATCCTTCGAGCTACCGAGCTGTTCGGAGGCTTGTCCAGATTCGATCGAAATGGTTTGTCTGCGGGAAATCTCCTTGATGGCAATGTTTCGAGCGATGGTCTGCAACCAAGCGCGAAATCGACCTCGCTCCGTCCGAGAAATCCACGATTCAATTTGTTGGGTAACCGCCAAATACACGGCTTGGGCGACATCTTCGGCATCGTTCGGTTGCAGCCCACGAGATCGAGCAACGCGATAAACCATAGGTCCAAACACTTCGACGAACTCTTGCCAAGCGGCGGAATCGGACGGGTCCCTGAGCCGGATCAAGAAACTTTCGCTGGTTTGCGCTGGACTTTCGTGCATAGAATTCGCCTTAGTAAGCCACCCCCATCAGTTTACCATTCTACTGAGTGCGATTTTCTTTCACGAATTTTCGAATAAATTGAAGTCAAGTTTCGACTCACCTTGGCAAACCTAGCAGCTCTCGGGGGTCTATCTTCGGTGCTGAGGCCGCTCTCAGCGGGAGAAAAGGGACTACTTCCACGCGTAATTTCGAACAGCCATGGATCGCTAAGCGACAAAAGCCCCTCGACTTCGGTCACATCGCCCGATTCAATCCAACCAAACGATTTGGAGCAGCAAGGAAATTTTCCTTCAAAGTCCTTTGTCAATGATTTGATTGCCGTTGGCTGTGGCAAAGTCATGATTTTTTGCGGAAACATTGGACAAGCCCAACGACTGGGAAGCCGGATCCCAATGGGCCGGGGGAGTCGGGCCAATGCGACGTCGGTCTCTTCGTTTGGTGCGAACGTTTGCCAATTTTGACCGCAAGGCGTACTTTTAAGGGGTTTTGCATGTTCAAAGGGCTGGCCCAAAAACTCCTCAATAACGGCACCACCTCACAAATCTCGGTTAAGATAGATGGCACAAATTGACTGTAGAAAGGAACAACAATGATTAAGATTATTTCAGCAATTGCAAATCCCAAGCTGGTCATTCTGCTACTCACCGTCGGCTCTCCGCACGCCATTCATGAACAGATTGCGTCGTTAGCACCCTTGAGCGGCTATTTCAAGAAAGAACTTGAATACCGTTCAAGCCACCAAATGAGGCAAGCGTTGTTTGGAGACAATTGTGGAGACGGCGAATGTGCCGGCAACCCGGACGATGGTCATCGGGGCGTTTCAAGTCAGATTCACCAACCCAAGGGAAAGCCGCATTGGCCTCCCGAAAATATTCATTACTTGAGCAATCCTAAGTCTCTACGAACTGCCAAGTCTACAAATGGAGATAGCGAAACGCGGAAGTCTAAATTCGAGCTCGATCACATACAGGCTGCAGAAGACGATTCGGAGCTGAGTTCGCAGGAGGGGGCGATCAATCGCGTATTAGAGATTGATGCCGTGATCAGCAAGCAACGAAACTTGCTTTCGACGTCGGTGAGTTTGGATGCGGCAGTCAAAGCCTATTTGCTGGGCCTCGATGCCATTGATTTTTCAAAGTGCACCGAAAAATTTCAGCTTGCGTTTCGTTCGCATCGGCAAGCGTGGGAACGGGCCATTCCATTACTGACGAAGCATAACTCGCTGCGAGGCGAAATGCATACCTTGTTCGATCAGATCAAAGCTGGCAGCGAAGAAGACAAGGCGAAACTTGAAGGAATTTTGGCAGACATCACGCAGACATGGAAGGAAGTGGAGCTAGCGGCAAAGACTGGATCGAAAAACACTCCTCAAGAAGCCGAAGGAGAAATGATAGTACGAATTAACAATGAGACTTATGAATACTTGACTCGAGATCGATTGGATTCTGCGGATCTTACAAGTCTTGTTTCGGCGCGCCGACAAGTTTGGGAAGCATGGTTTGCCGGTAATACAAAACGACTGGAAGAGCTTTGCCCGTCCGAGACAGTAACTGGCGACTCGACGAATCCGGATTGGCTTCGACTGCAACGCGTACTCGACGATTCCAAAGCATTTGCGGCCAGCGGAGCAGTTCTTGAGAGTCTTGTATTTGACCACAACCTCGTTCAAGTATACGACAACGTCGCCATTCTGTACGTGGATTTTCATGGAGCTACCAATTCAGCGAACAAATCAAGCGCCATGTCGGGCCGCGCCGTTGAGGTCTTCGTCAAGCGCGAGCAAACCTGGCACAACAGTGGCTGGTTTTTGTCATTCAACGGAGAATAGCTCAATGCAAGAAAACCGTACCCAATTTGAACAGTTGAATAATCCAACGACCCCAACTGAGAAATTTGTACTTGTATGGTGAATCGCATAATGCAGCTTCAAGATAGGGCGGCTACGAACCATTCTCAGGATGCAAGAAGACGGTGATTCGGAATGGCATACGCTGGGACTTGGCAGCCGATGACTTGTCAGGTTTGAATTTCTGGATGGCGGCGGTGAGCGTTTCGAGAAGTCTTTCTGCGGAGTCAGCGTCGAGATCGAGCAGTGCACTCGCGGCAGAAGTGGAGGATGGCGGCTCACGGGTTTCGGTGGAGTTGAATTGTGCCGCGTTGCCTTGGAGGACATTGTTGCGGACAGATTCGATCAGCCGCAGGATCGTGTCGACCTTCGGGTCTGCGTGTTCGCCGCGAGGGAGGCAAGTGTCGTCGGCGATAAATCGCTGGGCGGCCGCGCGGTAGAATTTTTGCATGGTGCCTCGCTTGGGCACTTCGGCAACGAGCACCAGCAATCCTTCGGAGGCGAGCGCGTCGACATGGCGGTATAGACCGGTGATCGGCTCGCCAAGATCGAGCGCAACTTGCTTGGTCGTCATGGGCTTTGCGGCCATCGCTTCAAGAATTCTTAGCCGTATCGGCACGGAAATCGACTTCAGTTGCTCGCCGCGAGTCATTCGAAAGGACTCGGGAATAGGGCCACAGGGGACTTCGGCTGCACTGTCGGCGATTCGTTTTTCTCTAGTCGAGGCGGCGCGCTTGGGGCGCTGGGGACGGGAGAATTTGGTTTTCTTCTGTGACACGTCTTGACGCTCCCACCATCGAGGCTATTATTTACATTTGTGTGAATATTACCATTTTGAGATAATAGTCAGGCTGAAAATGATCCGATGCAAATTTCGGCTGCTGGTCCTGTTCTCGGTTGTGCTGACCGGTTCGACGCCAGCGGCTTTCGCATTCAATCCCTTGCAAAATACTCAAACTCGAGAGGCGACCATGTCTCAAGTGAACGAATTATCAATAATTCGCGGCGAATTACCTCGCGATGTTACAATTATGATCGAAACGACCGGCGGTGACTATGAGGACGACTTGTCTTCGACGACGACCGCCGACTCGACCGGTCGATTTTTACGACGAACGGGAATCGCGAGAGACAATGCGGGCGATGCCAAGTTGACGCTGCGGTCGAAGCCCGAAACCATGACGGGCTTCGATGGCGAAACGTGCTGGGTAAGCGAGGCCAGCGGGTTCACTCGCGATCTGTCATTTTCCGACCGGGATATTCCACTGTTTCTCGCTTGGTTGCGAACGGGTCTGTGGCTGGATCGCATCGACCCTGCCAAATTGAGGCTTGATCCGGGTGAGTCCAAAGGAGATCGCGTGGTTTTCTTGGTCTCGCAGAAAGGCTTGCCGTCGCAGGTCGCCGTGTCGAGCAAGACAGGGCTCGTCGAATCATTTCGTTTCAAAAACGTGCAAGGCGAAGTCACTTGCGAGTATTTCGATTATCAGAAGCACCACGGTCTGACGATTCCGCATCGAGTCAAAGTCACTTCGTCGCTGGGTGTTAGGGAGTCGAAAGTCGCATCGGTCAAAATGATCACCGGTACAATAGACTTTGCCAAGCCGACTCAAAAACCCGCAGCGATCACGTTTGCCTCCGGCGAACCCGCGAAACTACCGCTGCAACGAACGCCCTCGGGCCACGTGCTGATCGATGTCGCCCTGGCTGACGGGAAACTTCGCAAGTTCATCTTTGATACCGGCGCCGGAGGCACAGTAATTGACTCGACGCTCGCAGAAGGCCTGAAACTCAACGTTATCGACGATCAAGCGCTTGGATCCATATTCGGCACACAGAATATGCCTGTCTATTCGACTTCGCGATTGAGGATCGGCCCGGCAACGTTGGAATATCCACGATTGGTCAGCATGGACCTTGCGTTAGCCCACGACTGGTGGACACCTGCGGTGTGAAATTATGCAGCTAAATTTGCTGCGTGGAGTTTCTCGAATTGGTCAGGGGTCTGGTAATTCAGGGTCTGGTGAATTCGCTCTGAATTGTAAAACGTTTCGATGTA